>Ga0116227_10005536_pt1 | contig 26511 bp, 25 predicted proteins | sample S1TSphgellanicum_FD_89693 | JGI IMG/M metagenome (GOLD analysis project Ga0116227, IMG submission 89693) | Host-associated microbial communities from peat moss isolated from Minnesota, USA - S1T2_Fb - Sphagnum magellanicum MG | ecosystem: Host-associated > Plants > Peat moss > Unclassified...
ACAGGTTGAGAATTGATAGAAAGATCCACCTGTGGTCTGCATGAGAGACCAGTGTTGTCTTTACATGTATTAGTGGTGTCTTGATTGTTATGTTCTTTCGTGACATGTGTTCTCAGGGTGGCGTTAGAGTTTAAGGTAGCACCATACCCAATCTAGCGAAGAGGGAGCGTGAGCTTTAGAATAAGCTCAGTTCTCCACCTCTAGGACCCACTTTCACACTTTGCTTTGTGTTTTCTTTGCTTTGCTTTTTTTTTTTTGGTTTCTTATAGTGTTGTAGGTGTGTGCAAGGAGTGCCCAGCTTTTTGATGTCTAATGTTGTTTGTTGTGAGTTTGAACTAATTACAACCAAGTTGGTTCTGTAATTGTGTTTTTCTTTATGCACTTCAGGGTTTGGCAACTGCCAGTTTCTTTCTTGAAGTGAAATCAATCATTCAGTCTTGAGTACAATCTTGATTAATGAAACATATACCTAGTCCATGCTATGATGGGTTATGGTGTCACTTAAAAAGGATCTATGCCTACCTGTCACAAGTTTTGGTTTTGCGTTGCTGATTTGACTCGTTGTGCTGGAGGCATTAGAAAAACTTACATTATAGATAGGTCAATTGTGCCTAAAATATGACGTGCAAGGAACAAGTTGACTCATGATGAGGTCACATTGCTAGAAGAAGCTGAATTTGTTCTATGTGAGGAATGAAAATGTAACCCTTAAATGTTTTTGGGAATGAGAGTTCTACTTTGGTGAATCAGCCTTTGGATGCAAATTTTTGGCCAAAAGTTTGCAATAATAAAACTACTTGGTGGCCAACAACGTTGAAGCTTTCAACCTTACAAAAAAACAAGTGGAAGATCGATTGGTTTTTGGAAGTTAGTCTTTTGCATCCATAGATGTTCTTCCACCAAGGTATAGACAAATGTACAAGATCACCTTTGGCCCACCCCCAACCACAAAGCAATATGAAGTGCCAATTGGAAATTTCTTAACTTGCATTTATGTTCATTTTATCACAATGATGGCAAGTTCATTGGGTATAATGAAGTGGGTGCATTGCAAACACATTTATTACATTCTTTAAGATATCATATACTGTAAGTAAACAAAAGATTTCATTCATTTTCTCATCTAAAGTTAGAATGAAATCCAATGTTTAATTAATCATGCTAAGGTTGTAGCCCAAAAATAGTTTGTCATGTAGATTCAAGATATTTTTAAAATTGTAAATAGTTTGAAATGCAAGATGGTTTGCCCAATGTAAAGCTTGAAACAAATGAAATGAATTGAGATACTTGTTATTATGTTTTCAAATGAAAAGTGTATTGAATATACAATTTTTCAAGTGGTGAAATGAATTTTGTTTCCATTTCAAGGTAGTTGCAGATTAAACAGTCCATTTTTTGGTGTTGCAGGGGTAGTTTTTATGGGGTACCTTTAAGTATGGTATAATATGTGTTGAAGTTTGATTGAAAATTTTAAAAGGGGCTCATTTAATTAAACTATAACACTTGAAAAGTCAAATTTAAAAAATTGAAAATAAATTGTCATCATTTCATTATAAGGTGGACTTTTCAAATGATATAAGGTGGATGATCATAGTCCATAAAAAGTGTTATGGAATTTTATTACATAGTAAACATGTTTTATTTTTTATTTTTTTTCCTAGTATGATTATGAAGCTATTATAATCCTAAAATAAGGATTTATGATCAAATTAATATTTTAGTTTATTGGGATTTTGCAAGATTACCAATAATCTAGAAAGTCCATAACTTATTGAAATGGAAAAATTAATAAATGTTGTTTTGTAAAAACTGACATTTTACCCAACATAACATTTGTCAATTATAAAATTTCAAAAAATCCATGTTTTATTTCCAACTTTTCCCCTAGCTGATCAAATCAAAACACATTTCATAATTTGAAAACTTATAGGTTTAGGGTTTAGGTATTCTTCTTGCCTCCTACCTTTAAATGGACTAATTTGCATTCTTAAAACATCAAATATTTGCAATAAAATTTTTGAAAAAGGAAAATAATGGACTCTAAAATCTAACACTTTTGGTCCACCTTAGTATGCAATCACCTTTCAACTAAAATTTGAATATATAATACCTCAATGTATGTGTGTGCAAAGGAATATAATCAAAATTCAAACTTGCAACGTTAGTTATATTATCATCCATTGCCAACTTTCATCTAAAATTTTGTTCAATTTTATTTCTCATCAAAAAAAAAATTCCAATTATAAAGTTCATTCAAAATTTCCATCCAATTATAAATCCAAGTTCTTGGTACACAATTTGCACACAATCTGTACAAATGTCAAATATTTTTCAATAATGTTATATTGTGAACCTATGAACATAAATGTGAGCTTATGAGCATGAGCCTATGAGTAGGATAGAATATTTTTAAGCATCTTTTGATTATGTGGATGGAATGGGTGCAAATAGGATAACATGAACCACACATGCCCTTTTGGGATTACTTTTGGAATTGTTTTATTCTTACAAGGGTGAAAGCACACTAAGGTGTAACACTTTTGGCACTTGTGAAAGTCCATAATTGCTTAATTTAACACTACAAAAGTAGTGTGAAGGCAAGATACCTTGCATGTCATAACTCTAACCTTGGGCTTGCAACCAAGGTAAGGGCATGGAAAGGTGCAGACTGAGAGTGCAACACAAGAGTCACATTTACATTCCCGAAGTGCGAGAAAATGTGAGAGAACGAACTCACACACTCCCAAGTGGACTCCCACCTTGGGAGCCACCTTAAAAGTTGGAGTCCCTATGGAGTTTCGAATGTTCACAAAACGATTTCAAGGGTTCAAATTCATTACATTGAAAACTTCTTTATACCATTGGAAAGTTCTTAAAACATAAATGTCTAAAATGGGCTCACATGACCCATTTGAGTACTTATAACACAAGTTATGGCCAAAAAAAGGGCCAATAGTCAAAGTGCCAATTTGACTTCCAACCACTAAAAGTCGTAAATCGCCCTAAATTACATGTGTGCAAGTGGTGTGCTACATATCCTTGGAAAGTTCTCGAAAAGAGTTACAACTTCACTACAGACCTCACCTTAATCAAAGGTCTACACAAGCAATTATGGGCTTCCAAAGTGTTGGGAGTCTTAATTTCAAAAAAATTGGAACTCCCAACATGGGAATCTCAAGACAAAATGGCATTTAGGTGTAGCCCCTATGGCCATGCACAAAGAATATTATAAGGGGGAAGGTGGTGCCTTCCCTAAGTCCAAACCATGATCAGTCTTGTGAGTCTATGTATGCCCGTGGTTTTTCCATGCACCAAAAACGCTCCAATTACACATTAACCAACTTGTTTGGTTTGTGCAAGTCCATCTAAATAGCTAACCCACTTGTCACTTGTCCTAATCCCCATCCCAAAGCTATAGCACACCCTTCTTACCTCTGAAATGTTGTGAGCTAAAGAACGTACCCTAATTCCTTCTTCTTCTATTATTTTCGCCTTTGAACTTGTATTTGAATCTTTCAAGGAGTTTGGGGGTGCGTCATTTAGTATCAAAGTTCCGATAAAGTTCAATCCACCAATTGGGGAATTCCAATGGCACGGAAGAAGACTTGTAAGCCAATATAGGAGACCGTGGTGGAAAAACCCACCTAGGACCTAAATGTTCCATTCGAAACCATTCATGAGGAGGAACAAAAAGATTGTGAAAAATAAGAAGACCATGATAACCATAATGATCATGAAAATGAAGAAAAACAACCAACCATAGTCCTTTTCACTCCAAAACAATTTTAAATGAAATAGGCCCAATTTCACTAAGTTAATTAAGGCCCTCAAAAGAGGACCATTTAAAAATGTAAGATTTAAGCCCACTAAGCCTAGGAATTTTGATGGGGTCTGAAATCAGAAGGTAATGAATGTTTGGCTTGCGAAAATGGAAGATTACCTTCATGCCATTAAGGTTGGGTGACATTTGGTCGTGGAACTTGTTTGGTCCTATCTAAAGGGCTATGCTTCAACATGGTGGAGGACAATGAGGCAAGAAGAAGGGAAATCCCATGGCTACTCATGGGAATTTTTCAAGGAATGCATTGAGTTGGAATTTATTCCAAAAAATTCCCACTACATTTCAAGATATAAACTTTGTGACCTTGTGAATGCAAGAAATGACAACTTACACCAATATGTAAAGGCGTACACTAAACTCGTGCTTGAGGTTTGACATATGCATGAGGCAAATCAAGTGTGTTATTTTGTGATGGGGTTCCCAACTTGGGCGAAGCATAAGCTTGAAGAGAATCAGCTCACTTCATTATCTGAAACCATCACAAAAGTGGAAGGTTTCTTGAATGTGGGATGAGGTGACAAGCCCGGGTTCAAAAAGGAGACAATTTCAAGGCCCGGGTTTCAAACCCAAAAGAAATTTCGTAAAAAATGGGCTCTTTTAAAAGGGAGCCAACCCAAGGGGGATGTTAGCGGAAAGTCCAAAGGAATGTGTTTCAATTACAATGAAGTGGGACATTATTCCAAAGATTATCCAAACCCAAACCAAGCAATGGAGGTTCTAAGGTAATTGGCCCTACCATCAAACTAGCCCAAAGTGAACGCAATCGCCTTATTTTTTTAAAAAGCAAGGTTTCTAAATGTGAGGTGTTATGTCTTTTAAACACAGGGGATTCCCGCAACTTCATAACCCAAAAAATTGCTAAAAGAATGGAGTTCCAGCTGGAGGAGCTCAAGGCACCCATTGAAGTGCATTTTGTAGATGGGGTTCCCTGTCCAATCATGTTGTAAGCAAGAAACATGCCTCTTCGATTGGGGAATTGGAAAAGAAAGGTGGATTTGTTAGCCTCCATCTTAAGGGGAATGGAATGCATTTTGGGAATGGAATTCATCACCCATAACAATGTGTTCATAGAAGGGCACAATAGGCTAGTTAGAATCCCATCCAAAAATGGGATCATTCATGTGAAGGCACATGAAGTGCCTAGTGTGGGTGGATCAACCATCCATTTGATGTTAGGCAAAACTTTGGAAAAAAAATGCATGGGAGGTTGTGGCATGTTTTGTGTGATGTGTGTGTTGGACAAGTTTGAGCCAAAGAAAGTTACCAACTTGGTAAGTCCACTAAAATGTGTTAAGCGAGTGTTAGACGAACTCCCGGATGTGATGTTCGAAGAGTTGTTTGATGAATTGCCCTTGAAAAAACGAGTTGACGATGCAATCGAAGTGATGTCAAAAGTGGCCCCATATCAAATGAATCATGAAGAATTGAAAGAACTTAAGGTTCAACTTGAAGAACTTTTCGCAAAGGGATACATCAAACCTAACAAATCACCATATGGGGCACCCGTCCTTTTTGTGAACAAAAAGGATGGGTCGTTGAAGATGTGTGTGGATTATAGAGACTTAAATAAAGTGATAATGAAAAATTGATACCCATTATTTTGAATTGACGATTTGTTTGATTGACTCTTAAGCATTAAAGTGTTTAGTAAGATTGACCTATGTCTGGGATATTACAAAATTAAAATTGCGGAAGGGGATGAAGAGAAGATTGCTTACCGCACAAGGTATGGTTCATACGAGTTCTTGGTGATGCCTTTTGGACTCACCAATGCACTCGCCACATTTTACACACTCATGAATGACATTTTTCATGAGTGGCGAGATGATTTTGTTGTCGTATACATAGATGACATTTTGGTTTATAACAATTTTATGGAGGAGCATGTGGAGCATCTTCAAAAGGTGTTCCAAAGGTTGAGAGAAAATAAGTTATATGCTAAATTCGAGAAGTGTGAATTTGGGGTGATGAAAATGGATTTCCTTGGACATAGAATCACCCAAGAAGGCTTGAAGATGGATGACCACAAAGTGAAGGCAATTTTGGATTGGAAGCCACCTAGGTCGGTTCCCACCTTAAAGTCATTCCTAAGATTGGCCTCCTATTATTGCAAGTTCATTAAAAACTTTGCAAAAATAGCAACACCTTTCACAAACCTTTTGAAAAAGCCATTTGAAATTTATGAATGGGATGAATCATGCAATGAGGCCTTTGAAACCTTGAAAGGCATTTTGGTGAAGGCACATGTGTTGAAATTGCCCGACTGTGACAAAGATTTTAATATTCATTCTGATGCCTCCAACTTTGCAATTGGAGGAGTCTCAATGTAAGATGGAAGGCTAGTGGCATTTGAAAGCAAGAAGTTGAATGAGACAAAATGAAGGTGGCTAACATATGAAAAGGAAATGTGGGTTGTGATACATTGCCTCAAGACTTGGGGCCATTATATAAGCTCTGAGGATGTGGTGGTGTGGACCGATAACATCACCTTGAAATACTCCGCCATTCAACCAAAGTTGTCATCAAAACAAGTGAGATGGCAAGACACATTACCCTTGTTCAATGTGAACATTCGATAGAAGCCCGGAGAGGATAACATGGTGCCCGATGCACTAAGTTGAAAACAACAACTTAAGGTGATGTACATGGGGGAAATAGAACTTCAAAAGGAAATTCAACTAACGAGTTTGCCAAGGAAATAAAATAAAACATTCAAAAAGGAATCAAGTTACACTACCACTTATAAAATGGATAATTGTGGTATAAGCAAAATCGGCTCTATGGCCATGATTTTCAACCCATACTTCAAATGAATAAATTATTCACCTCTCTCTCTATATAGAATTCTGAAAACCCAATACAAGTAGTTGATGTTTTTGGGACTTTTAGATGGTTAGGATCTTGCTCCACCTTGAAGAGCCTTGATAATATCTAGCCCAATTTAAAGAGGAATATTTTTTCCTGATGCCCAAGCTATGGCTACCTTTGGTGGTAGTGTTCCAAAATTGTCACCATCCTTGCATAACATAACACACCCAACTTGACAACAAACCATACAAAATTTCACCCACCCACATGAGGAAAATCTTGCACAATTACCAACATTCAACATATTTGAACAACTGTTGTTGCTATTGATTCCAATGGTGTATCCACTAACAAACACATAAAAGTATTCCTCATTGTTTTCTCCACACTTGGTTAAGGTTTAGGGTCTTAAAACATTTTTACGTTTAAATGACATTAGTACAATGTAGATCAAATTGTAAGCTCTTATGGAATGTGAAAAGGCCCGACCAAGCTCATTATGAAATGATCCCATTTGTCAAATTCAATTTAGAAAAAAATTGAAATCAATAAACATCATCAACAAGCCCATGAAACAACCAAACATGAAGGTTTCTTTTAAGAATTGACATAGTACAAGATCAATTGATTAGGGTTTAAGGTTCCCATCGATGGATACTGATATTGCATTATTGTTTTGTGATTTGTAAGTTTGTTTATAGATTTTTAAATTTGACACATTTAGTGCCAAAACCTTAGTGTCTTTAAGTTAGGTATAGAACTAGATCAGTGTTGTCATAATAGCTCCTCACTAAATAAGCCAAGCAGAACTGCAAGAACCCCAATTGGAGAACTACTCCAAAAATTATGTTAAAAACCAAGCTCCCAATTGTTTCTACAAAAAGTTCAGAAAGTGAAATGATGGGAGTTTGCTAGAAATAAAAGAAGAAGAGTTGTGGGTGGGTAGTGGATATCTTTCCAATGAAAGGGAAACCAAAGGTAAAAGCGATTTCATGAGCCACAAAGATGTATAGCTCCGGCCTCCTACTTTAGTCCTTAAAGTTTTCATAGAAAGAGGAGAAATAAAAGTTGTTAGGAAGAAAAGGTTATTTTCGGCCTCCCTGGATTCTAAGTCTAGAATTGCAATGCATTGGCCTTTCCTTAGGGCTTCTAAAGCCACACTCAAAGCTTGTTCCTCCATACTACCTGTTTAAATTCTAGCGTTCAAATCAAGCCTTGGGTCCTCTTTATTGGAGATCCAAGAAGAAGAGACAATTCTTGAAAAATAGGTTTCAAAGGTTGTTTTGGTCATGAATTCCTCTTGCATAGAAGATTTAGGCAAGCTTGTGGATAAGCTTATCGCTCTCATCCTTTTCCTTGCAGCATTAGAACTAAACATAGTTGATAGAGAAAAAAAAAAAAAAAATGCAATTCATGTGGGATGACAGATCAATCTAATGATGATTAATCCTTCCCAAATGCAAATCATCATCTTTTTACCCAAATGGAGATTACATTAGTAATAGTAATGTGGAATGCCATTAATGTTGCATCACTAAAAACAAAACAATTTTAGTGCACTGGATTGATTAAGAGCTTGCACCTTTTGTGGTTTGCTCATGCTTGGTGCCTCTTTGCCTTCCCGACCACAATGAACCAACACCCACCAATGCACCATGAAGGATGAATGATAAATGGTCAAGAAACAATTTTCTATTGGGTTTCAGTTCCGTTACTAGCCATGGTGGTTACTTAAATTATTTGTTTTTTTTCCTACCTACCTATTAACAACCCACAAGTAGGTTGTTAGTAGGTAGGTAGTAAAAACAACCTTTACATATGTATAAATAAACCATCTACTTACCTAATAATTACTATTTTCCTACCTACCTACCTATGCATGAGACCTATTTCCTATCACAAAACTTGGCATTTCTTGGCATTTATATATTTGATGGGGAGTTTGACACCCTCTTTTCATACCTTGGTGGTTTTGAAAGATTTTACATTCCATTTACGACAAGTTTGTCACCCTCTTGCATATACATTCATGAGGAGTTTACCACCCTTTTTCCATACCCTAGTGGTTTTGTAAGACTTGATATTTACATTTACATAAAGTACTCCAAGAAAATCTATGATGCATTTGGAAGGCACCTTATATCCCATCAATTTCCCTCTTCGAAAGTGGGAGGGATACTATGTGTACTACTCAAAAGTGGGAAGGTTCTTACACCTAAAAGTAGGCATAATATCCCTCTCACTCCTACACCTCATGATCTATATAGATTTGGTTCATGATAAATTTTGCTTCATGCTTTATGGTAAGTAAAGGCCATGGGTGGGGGACATTCCCAAAATGGGGGGTTGGATTTGGCTATTGTCTCATCCTAGACCCCTTATTTTGGGAATGCCCCTATCCTACGGCTTTACTTTACACAAGAAACTTGGAATGGGGAAATTCTGAAAAGAACAAATTAAATCTAAAACTTTATCCAAACTCATCACTTTAAGAACTTTTCAAATTCTAGGAACCTTACAAAAGTGGAAAGTCCCCTTCTTAATCAAATTGGGATCTACCCCAAATGGAAGGTGTTACCCAGATTTAGGAACATGTGACCTAATAGGTTGAAAATGTAAGCAAGTTGTTAAATCTAACAAGTGAATTAACTTGTTATTTAATGTAAGCATATTTCTCTGTGTGCTATGAGTGTATTAATTTTCACTTTAATGGCAGTTTTGGTGCACAATCAAGTATGGGTGGAATAATTTCATAGTTGAACAAAGTGATGATGATGTTCATGATGATTTTTCTTAATGTCTTCAAATGTGGTAGTTGATTATATCTCCTGAAATAATAAGGCTGGGTAGAAAATATCCTCCCATTGTTGTGCAAGAATCTTTTGCAATATTTTTGTACCTTGAGTCTTGGACATTTGCTTCATCATTCATTTAGCCCTAACATGCAAAGAGAAGCAAATCATTTGGCTCAATGGCCTAGTTATGAACTTGAAAAATTAATTGTGAGAAAAAAAGAAAGAAATCTTGTATATCTTAGGTGACTGAACCCAAAAGAAGTAAAGGGACGCCCCTAAATTTTATTTATTAACAGCACTAAAAGAAATGGGTAATTGGTTCTACACAAAACTTTAAGCAAAACCCAAATGAATCTTTCTAAAAAATAATTTTTGACAAGATTACAACTTTTGCAGGGTAGGTCAAAACTCACAAACCACATGAAAATTTAAAGAAGTGAATTCACCCACCCAAAAGAATCTTGATTCTTGCCTTCTTTCTCTAAACGAGATAGAACAAAACAAAAGCTCAAATTCTAGCTCAAGAACTACACATGAAGAAAAAAATGATAGAAAAAAAAAATGAAAAAAAAATAGGAATTCATCTTGACACCCAATTAAATCAATTGGTGAATCAATCTCACTCACCTGATGCTGGTGATGATGATGATGATGATGTATCAAGGATCAAATTCCATATAGATAGATAGATACCCAAAATCAATGAATACAGCGAAGAAAGAATTCATGAATGCGCAAAGAACCTCTAGAGTCTACATGAAATAAATTCAAATTTCAAAATATGTACAATTGGGTGCAAGTCTAGTAGATTGTAGCACAATTATGGGTGCACTTGCACTCAGATCATGTAGAGTTCAAGGTCTTGAATATTTTCCTTACTAGTTTATTACTTGCAATTAGTGCCAAAATTTCATTAAGGTGGTCGGTCCCCCATAGCTTCCAAGAAAACAACAAAAGACAAAAAGGCCCAAGTGTTTTGGGTGGATGCAAGCTATTTCGGAGCTCTCCACGTCTACCATATCCAAGTCCCTCTTTTTCCTTTTGTTTTTTTATGGCTAAATTTAGCCAAATTTATTTTCAAAATGACTAAAATTATGTGTTTTTTTCCCCTCCTAATAGAAAGATTTTAACAATTTTTTTGAAAAATCTCCAAATTTCTTTATTGGGTTTTAGCATGTAGCCAAAAATGTAAAGGAGTCTTAAAATTTCTTTTACTTTCATACCTAATCTATATTTAAATTTGGCTAAATCTTCTTGTGGATGATCGTCATTTTGGCTACATCACAAAATTGGGAAAAACAAAAAACCTACTTCATGTTCCAACTAGTTCATTTGGTTTCACATTTTGAGGGATGTTGTTCACCCCATGTTAGTAGTTCCACCCCTACTACCCCCTATTTGAACTTGGATCAGTGTACACTAATTATCACATTCAACATGATGCACACTTATGTCATGTTAATGTGATCCGCTTGTTTCACTCTCATTCAAGAATGTGTGTGTGTGTGTGTGTTAATAGTGTGATTCATATTAATTAGTTCATGGGTGCGATCACATTTTTTTATAATTTTCCTTTTGGGGAAGGAGTCATGTTCATTAAATCAACACTGATTTTTTTGGAACATTGGGTACTCTGCAATATAAGCACCTCTTTTGACCCCATATTGTAAAATTGAAAAATATGTGCTCACTTACCACCCACCTTTTTAGTTTATACACATGGGAATTGAACTTTTGGCAAACCATATGGGATAAAATTGAGGTGCTATTTGAAATATCTTGGGAGAACAACATGGGAACTTGGGGAACCTTTTAAGAACTTGATGGGAACACATTAAGAACAAGGAAAAAAACAAAAAATCCCTCCCCAAGATCAACATCTTGTTGCAACAATGCTCTCGCTACACCACCTTTTTCTTGCAACTTTTTCTTTAGTGCAAATTTTTAAAATTTTAATCTAGCACTATCAACTAGATCACATTTTTTATGTTTTAAGAAAACTCATCTACAAACCATGAAAATTCAAGTTCAAACACAAAAAAAACACATGTTTATTTATTTTTGTGTGTTTTGAAATTTCAAAACAAAAAAAATGAGACTCTAAAACCACACCATGGGAAAACTCACCCCCAAAACTAGAAAAATCAAAACCTCATTCACATTAAATTGGATTCAAACCATTAATAACAAACTACATGAAAGTAATGTCTTGCAAGCAATACTTGAAAATGTTAATAATAATCAACATTTAGACCCTTTTTTTATAAGCAATTGATTTTTTCAATAATTGGCCAACATTGGTCAACACTAGTTTGGACTAGTGTTGGTACTAGGTTGTTAATATATATAATTCAATATTGGTCTTGGTATCAAATAATCAACTAAACTTGTGTAACCTAGGGCAATACCAATCTCATCCTAGTTAGTGTTTTTTTTTCATTTTTTTAGTATCAAAATTTTGGTGAAATTTAACAAATAATTTAGCAAAACTAGTTGAATTTGCATTAAAATTAAAAATCTAATTTCTTTGTTGAAAAGTGACAAAATTTTGCTTCAAAAAAAATATTGATCTTAATATAATGCATTCATAAATTTATAAAATGGTATCTGGGTAAAAAAACATGTTTTTCAAATTTGTAATAAAATTCAAACCTGGGGTGCATTCTTTAGTTCCCTAGAGAAAAAAAGGGATGAAAGTTTTAGCATGGGATTAATACAAGCTCACAAATGTGATTTTAAAATGAAATCAATTTGCACAAATTGAGAGAAAGCAATTAATGCAAATTGGAATAAAAATGGTGCATAAACTAAATCACAAAAAATGCACTCACATGATTCAACACAACCCAAACTTGAAAAAACATCACCATTATTTTCTTTAGAATATAATCTATAGATGATGGTAAGGATTAGATTGAAGTGCCATAAATTGCAAGGATTCTAAAATGGGAGTCCTAAAAAAAATTAAATTATGAAATTATGAGTCTTTTTATTTTGTGGGATCATAACTCTTACATATGAATTTCAATTTGGGAACTTTCAAGGGCAAAGTTGTAGCTAAAGAAAAGACCTTTCAAATGTCATACTACACATTGCATTTGGAGGTCATTTGAACCCATCTATTGGTTGTTTGAATGGCTTGCTAGTTTGAATAAGAATGATCATATCTTGTGCTTTAGATCTCAAAATTGAAAATGTGAGTTATCTTTGGATATCTAGTTTTCAAACCCTTTCCAAAGAGTGCCTAATTCAAGGACAACTTTTGATCCTTCAAACCTTGTTTCAAATATTCAAAACACCATGGGATTTCAATTTTAAAATGAGAGTGTTAGGATGAATTCATTCTTGCACATTTGTGCGAATGTGTCTAAATCTTAAAATATTCTTTCAACTTGATTTCCTTCTTGTACTTTAACCTTAATCATGAACCCAAGGCTAAGGTCACAACATAATGCATACATGTTAACCAGGACATGGAATGAAACTAGCCTTGTACCAATACCTACTTAGTAAGGACATGAGGTAATACCAATTTCATACCATGGTTATATTAATCTCATTATTAAAAATATACCTATCTCATTTTAGCCAAAACTAAATTTCAAACCTGAATACCACAAACAAGTTGGTATGAAAGTTTTTCAAAAATCCAATACGAATACCAAGTTTGTATGGAAGTTTTTTGAAAGATCTAATACCAATATGAGGTTTTTATGAAATTGTTCAAAAGGTCTAATATCAATAACAATCAATATGTACAAAAACTGATACTCACCAAACATTGGTTTGAACTTCATATAAGCAACGAGGCCATTACACAATGAAATGCCTAATTATTCAAGAATTCTACACTTCTCAAGAACACCACTCATTCATTCCTCCAACACACCAATGGTTTTTCCATTTCTATCAAATATTTTTTCATTCAATGTCCTATGCTCCTATGTCAACACCTACAACTATCATTGTCATCACACATACAACACAACACATAGAAATACCTTAAATTATACACCACATTTAAATCAAAATGTGATTCACCTATAACAACGCAAGAATCCAAACCCAAAGCATAATAAAAAAACAATAAAATTTACATAAACATAATAAAATTACAAAGTAAAAAACTATGCTTTGAAATTTCAAATCACCAAAAGTCATTTGACATCACACAACTTAACATTATATCCCATGGAAAAATATCTCAAACTCTATTCACATTTGAACTAGTTCAAAATAAAACTAATAAGTTTAGTTAACCCAGTTTATCCATAACTAAATGGGACCTAACTAAACAACTAAACTAACGCATCTGACATCAATTTGAATTTCCATCCCCAATATTTCCAACACCATGGAATGTTCAAGAATAAGTCATTCAAAGTGTTTCAGCTTGATTGAAAATCCTAAAAAGTTGGAACATTACATCCAATTTCTCAACTAAAAATTTACCACCCCACCCACCTAACCAATTCCACACTATAACAAACAGGTTCACTTTGTAATTGTTTTGCCCCTACAAGTTCAAACTTGCAACAATTAAGATAGGAAATGTTCCATGAAGTTCCCCAAAGAGGATGAAGGTCTCCAAAAGGTTAGAAACTCATTTTAGGAAATTCATGAAGAAATGTGCCTATTAGTCCCATATTATTAAAAAAAATTCAACATAAAAAAGTTTTTATACTATGATAATCAAGGGCCCCTTTGTGAAACTAGTAACAAAACATTTGCTCAACTTTAAAGGTCTTTTGTTCAAATCAAAATTCAAAATCAAAAGATCTAATGGTTCAATTTAGATTTTTCAACATCCATACTAATCATAAAGCACAACTTGTCATGATTAACATGTTATTAAAGGGGCACCATATAGGTGCATATATATATGCAATTTTGAAAATGGTTTAACATGGATTTTGGCTCGTTGTTGCGTTTTTACCCATCTGTGTTTTTGGTTTCTAGGCCCTTGGGGTCTTGTTCCACCTCCTCATTTCTTCTATGTGTGGGGGTGGGAATGCACGAAACAATAATAATAACATAACAACAACACAAAACATGACATAGCACCAACAACATCATCAACTTGTTTTTGAGATGAGTTTTTTTTAACTAGTCAATTGGCATATTATTGTAGATTTCTTTTTTAACCTTATGGCAGAAATGTGATATTGTTTCATGGGCATCATGTAGGCTATGGAAAATCAGGGGGAAGACATGAAGGTTTCAAGCTTAATCCCACCTAGAGCAAATGATGCACATCTAAACATGCCACCATTATTTAGTCCTACACTTTGTAAGGGAACCCATGTAGCCTCTAGCTTTACATCTATGACCATGGGCACCAAATCTTCTACAAATAGGAAAATCAGATTAAAGAAAAATCTAATGACTTTATAGAAGCAAATTAAGGTGTGGGTTATCCCAAATCGTAATTCATTTCCATTAGCTTTTTTTTTTGTGAACAATGGGATGCCCCTAATTGATGAGGTGCAACTTGTAATGTTTGTTTTTGTAATGTTGTTCCTCTTGCATTAGTTGAAAGGAAAACAAAAGGAAAGAAGGGGATTGTTGCATACAATAAACTCTTTGAGACAAGTTCTATGAAACGACATGTGGAATCTAAACACTCAAAGCTTCTAGATACATACATCTAAAGACATGATGCTAGAGGCACCTCAAGAACGCAAGGAAGGAATGATGGGGGTGGTAAGGGAATGTTGCCTACCAAGAAACAATTAGAGGTAGCCTGAGGTGCAATTTTTGCATTTTTTGGAAGTGACACCCACTATAAGAAATAGGATGAGATTCATAATTTCTTTTGGGAAGATTCACAGCTAAAGGGTTTTCCCCTTTGAGCACATGGGAAAATGTGTGGATGCGGAAATTGCCATTGAGGCTTAATCCCAAGTTGTTTTTCCTTTATCAAAAGGTAATGTTTGAAAAAATCTTGCCAATATCCACGGTTGTTTGTTGCTTGGATTTAGATTTACATGTGAAACACTATTTTGATGCCAACCTTATAACTATTGCTACATTTGACAATTGACTTGTGGATGAACAAGAGGCAACCGAGACACATTTGCCCTATTCATCAACTTCTTTACCCCAAATTGGAAGCCTTGACATGTCACAATGGGTTTGTTTGAGGCCAATGACACTTCTAAGCAAAAGTTGGCAAGACAACCAAAGGCCATGCTTGAGGCCTTTGGTTTCGCTTCCAAAATTTTATGTTATGTGAAGGATGAAGGTATTAATTTGGGGACTATGACCATGGCTTTGAAATTCATGATTTCATGTTAGGCTTTGGGTTTGGTTACACCATTTGATAATGTTTGTTTTGGGCACACCATGAGAAAGGTGGCTCAATATGCCATTAACGATGACAAAATCTCCAAAGACTTGATGTTAGTTAGTGTGAAATTTGTTCAAATGTCCTTTCAATCTCACATCACTTGGCCAAAAAAATTAGGTTTGTTAACACTTTTCATTTTTTCAGTGGAAACATCTAGGAGTTGTGAAATTTACAATAATTATTATTTTCTTTTTTGATGATGCATTGTATAGGCACATGGGCAAAGGAGTGGAGATGGGCTTGTGTAGATTCTAGTTTGCCTAAGCACAAGTTAGCCACGCTTGTGAATATACAGTTTGCATCTAAGTTTGTTATGTTTAAGCAATGTCTTTCCTATTGAATTACTATTGTGATGTATTATAATCATCAAACAAAGGCATTAATAGGATTCCCTCTACAACGACTTGGGCAATTGTAAAAGCTATTTGTGAAACTCTAAATCTTGTTGTCATTGCATGTGTAAACAACCAACGACATGGGTACTGGCTACTTTCAAATGCTCTTGCTTTAACAATTAATTTGTATGTGCAACTTGTTAAGGGAAGATTGGAAATGTAGGTAGAGGTTGATGGAACTAAGGTCATGGACATGTGTATTAAGTCAAACAATTTTATGCCAACATGCGAGAACAAGTGGTCATTATTTTTAGACCCTTTCTTGATTTTTATGGATTCCTTCAAGCTCTCTAAAGGTAATATTGATGCTTGCACTGATGTTGGATCCCCACTTCATGGACTTGAGCCTAGTATGTGAATATGTTGGCCAAGTTCCAACAATTGTGATTGTTGCAGCATATGATAACCGATTCCTTCTTCCAATGCTGAAGACCTTGTACCAAAAATTACATGGATGTCCGAATTCCATTTTTAATATTGTGCAAGAAGCTATGCACAACACTAAAGCAATTTTTGGAATAGGGGTTTCAAAGGAATAAATTTATTTTCAACAAATCAGTTGCCATTTTGGAATTGGGAAGTTTTTGAGTTCAAATCATTTTCTTGTTTGCACAACTTGAGTAAATTGTTTTGGACTTAGAAAATCTAGGTTTGATGAGAACTGTCTTGCTTCAACACAATAGATGTGCCACTTGAAGAAGCAAAAAACCCTTTGCTTTGATGGTCAAAACATATTATCAACAGTTGGCTATTTAAGTAAAGCAATTTTAAGCATTATGGGTAGTCAAATTGAAACAAGGAGAATGTTTTCCGTTACAAGAATCCTCACAAGTCTTCGTCGATGTTGACTTGGGTCAAAGAACTTGGATCTCTTAGTGTTTTTTATTAAAAACTATCATGATGATCCAACTATTGATGTTGATGATAAGAGGCGAAATGTGGGTGTAGATGGGTTTGGTGAGGTCGAAGAGGGAATTTTAGATGTTATGGATGTTGAGTTCCTAGAGGAGGTTCAAGATCATCTAGAAGATTGTTTGCAAGATTAGGAGATGTATCCATGAGTTTTGGTAGTCTTTTATTCATGGCTCATTCATGATATTTTAGTAGTTTTGATTGGACTTTTATAAGATGGATCCATGAGTTGTAGTTTTTATTCATGGTGCATTAACACTTCATTAGTTTTGAATTGAGGACTTGTATGTTCCCATTGGCATTTAAATATGTGTCAATTCAATGATCAAATTTGACATTAGAATTGCATGTTTTTTGTTTGGTGAACCCATATGACCTCAAAGGTTTTATGTTTTGGCCTTTTATGTTTCATTTTTTATTATAGACTTTTTATACATTGTCTAATATGGCCATGTAAAACAATGTAAGTGTAAAGAATTTACACTTACACTGTTATTGTTTTACATGGGTCAAAATGAATTTACATGGTTTTACACTTACACTCCCCAACATTTACACAGACAACACTGGGTAATACCTCAATAAAGTCTATTTTCACTTTACATTACACTTGACAACCCAAGCTCACACATAAATGATTTTTGAGTTTCCATGAAGTGCCTTCGGATGTGTTTTGAGGGCTCTATGGTCATGGTCCCTCACCATAGTGTAGATCGGGTCCTAGTGGGTTTGTCAAGTTGTTTGAACTAATCTTTGTTTTGAAATTCATAAATAGTCAGTTGCCTGGGGATAGTCAATATCAAATCTAATCACCTAAAGACAGCCAAGATTGCTTTTCATTGTATCATATTTTATTTTAAAGACAATTTTACACCCTGCCAGTAGGTTGGATTTCTTCGTCAAACCGCCTTATGTGTTGGCATGCTCCCTCTGAAATGAGAAAAAAGGTTAGAAAGTGAAGGGTAAGGCAATAGGTTGAGGGGACTCCTGAAATAAAGGCCCTAATGAGGCAAAAGCCAATGTCATCACACATTGTAGGAATGTCCTCGCCCATCGGCCACCTTACCTGACATAAAGCCTTGCCTTAAACTTAATCCTGAGGTAGATTATGTAATAATGACAATTTAAAACCAAATGTGCAGCTGAAAATTGAAATGTAGCTTTTGAAAATCAAAAGGTGTCTTCGAAAACAAAATCTGCCTCTGCATTTCAAGGAGGCATAATATTATCAGATATCATGTACCCTGCTTTATGATCAGCCAAGGCTTTCCTCGATTGGGGAATACACTAACATGTAAATATTGGACATTTTCATAATCCATTCTCATCTTGCGGCTCCAATTCTCTCACCTGGCTAAGATACCATAACTGCTAATTCCTAACGGGATTATGGTATAGCCTCTTTGGTCCACTCAAACTAGTTGTGGTAGTCAATCAAGCAAGGGATTTGTGCACATCTAGAAGCTCCTAAGGACTTCCACCATGGTGGCTCTATTGCAAGAATTTGCAAATGACAATTGCAGCAGCAGCTCGAAAAATACTGTTTTCCACTCCTGCTTGCAATTTTTACCTGTATTTGATGCTCCTGTGCTCCTCTCTATATTGCATAGCATATCAGGAGATGCAGAAGCACCACACAGTTGGCCAGATTTTCCTACACCATGATGCACAAGTCCAAAGTGATTACAACTCTTATGAGTATTGAAAAAGGAAAAGTTTCTCACCTGCCTGGTTTCCTTAATCAGGAGTAGGAACAAAACAATTAAAACTAGCAATGAACTGTATGACAGTCTCTCCATTGTTCAGGCACTGGCGACATGGAAGTGACCAGATAAAGCAACAGTGATCAAGCTAAGAGGCAATTAGGAGAGATGGCACAATTTCTTGAAATTTTTGGTTACTGAAGGGTCTTACGCTGCAAAGCACAGGTGTATGCTCCAAAGCTTCACAGTCTTGGAAGTGAATCACAACCCTGTAATGAGACCAAGTAAACAAAAAGTTAGCATCATGCAAGTTGAAAAGAATGCCATGACAAATTGAGCTTTCTGGGCAGAACATCCCAGAAAAGTTTGAACTTGGCTAGAAGACTCTCCCCAGCACAAGAGGTGCTCCAAAAACTACAGAGTACTTGGCAATAATTACATAACTTATGGGAATGTTGTATGTGGGCCACATCAGAAACCCTTCACAACCTCAAAGTAACTGATGCAGGATAAATGATGACAAACTGCTGCCACATCCCCTTGTAAGAGCTAAACAGAAGTCTGAGTACAAACTGAAAACCTGACCTTGCACATGAGGACCTTGTGACTTTTACAGCCATTGACAATCCAAGAATGAAACAGTTTAAAAAAAGGTTGCACAGACACATCCAACTTTATCTCAATCAGAACCCAGATTACAAAAATTAGATACAAAAAAGCTAGGATAATATTCATTTTATCAAACATTGGTACAACCTGCTGGCAGGAACAATACTACTGCTCATAAAACTCTAATTTGTTTTAGGACATTGGGGTCAATACTCACCTCCTTCTCTTTCTCTCCTGTACACACTCCACCACTCTACCTCCTACATCTTAGGCTCATAACCCACCAGTCTGCATCCCTTGGAAAAACAGCCCGCACATATTCTGACCTTGCCCACTTGTGGTAGCTCAAAAGCATACTGCTGGCTCCATCCCCATTCCCAAGGCAAGTACTCACAAACAATCTGAACAGGAGAATGATCGAGCACCCAACCAGCTGGCAATTTAGACAGCCAGAGAATATCTAAAATTATTTCCAAGGCTTCAATTGGTAAGCAGAAGTGTCACTCATCAACATGAACCTGCAAAATGAATCAACTGAGATCTAGGCAGCTTCATGACAAGCAAAACCCTGCAAAGACTGATCAACAGTGCCCATGATGCAGAATGTCAGGTCATATGGTGTCCACATCAATCTGTCAGCCAGAGGCACGAACAGGCTTATGAGTGATAGAACTAGGGTTTGGTTGTGCACAAGCTGTGTGAGCTTGTTGGGGAGCACACTGTCCAAAAGAATGTGCCTGCTGGCCCTCTGTTGCTGTGTGTGCCTCAACTTCTTGACATGTTGCATATTGTGTGACCATCTCCAGAGACGTTTCAAGCCCTGCTGCCTGTAGTACACCCCCCTGGGCAGCATTGCCACCCCCACTCTGTGCATCACTTGCAACTGAAACTGGTACATGCAGAAAAGAACTGACTTGTGGGTTGCTGTCAGTCCGAGGTCTCTTTGACAAAGGATCCTCATTTGAGGCATTCAAGGACGTAGGCGGCTGTTCCTGAGAAATGGCCTTTGATGCTGAAAGCAGCCCATGGCTGGGGTTTGACTGGTCAATATTGCTTTCTGGGAGAGGTGTTTTGTCAGTTGTGGAAATCACAATTTCAGTGATACTTGCCAGAGCTGAACCCACTGAACCAGTGATGGGAATTTTTGAGGATGACCTCAGGATTTCAGGAACTGGAGTTGCAGGAAAAAGTGCTGAGGAAGACAGATCACAAGGCTCAGAATGATAGCCCAAAACCATTCCTCCTACTTTGGCCTGTTGTTCAATCATCTTTTGAAGAGACTTGCCCTGAGCCTCAATACGCAATTGCAGTTCTCGTTGAATCTGTTACACCACATAGACAAAAAGCAAATTACCCAAATGATCAACAAAGAGCATCTACTTATTGACAATTGTGAGCTGAAAGTGTGAAATCAACCTTGTTGTAACCATCTCATAAAATCCCAACTGACAGAAGTCCACAATTTCTAAATTTCCTCCCTCAGACAGGAGTGAATAGCGAGAGAGAGAGAGAGAGAGAGAGGTTGGAGATAAGGGCAAGGGATGATTGCAGACACCAAGGACAGGGACACTGAGCTTGAGAACGATCGAAGGAGAAAGGGAAACCTCAAGCTGCTCATGGAGCTGTTTCTGCACTTGCATTTGCAATTGCAATGCCTGTGTAATCTGGTGGCTTCTGTTACCACAGACCGATGCAACAAAGTCAGTGCTGTCAACACAAAGGATTGTCTTGATCATTATGGCCTCAATTGGATACAAGAGCTCTTTAGGTGGATGCTAGTGCCACATTTTGGCACTGTTGTGTGATTCTTCCCTTTGCAAGATACTTTGGCTAAGTGATAGGAAGAGAGACTTACGAGTTAATCCCTATAGGTGAGAGGTAGGTATCACTCCTTCTCCATTCAGCTCTTGCCTCTGTTTACCCAGTAGATATCATTAGACAGTCACATGTGGACCCACTACAGCACCTGGCTGTAAAGAAAAGTAAGGGAACAGAACTAGCCCCAAAACAAGATACGCAATTTTTTAGTTTGTCATCTTCAGACAGACTGTTTGTCTAGAATAGTACACTACTGGCTTGTAATGGATGACAAGAGACTGTCACTTAGAAAGATAATCCACATACCGTCTGAAATATCAGGGCTATATTTGGCAAGTCTATATTTCTGCAAAATCACAAGACACCAGGTTTCAAGCAAGTCATATACACCAAGCTTTTTGTCAATTGCTATCACCACCAAATACAACCTTGTATTGAAGTCATGGTCTACATTAAGAAAATAGAAAGGGGTGAAAATCATGCCTGCAAGTGACTCTTCACATGAAAAATTGTGATGCCCTGCACTCCCATTAGCCGCAACACTGCTTTTGGTGTTGCACCTTCAAAATCAAATGAGAAGTGATCATCAGATGAGTTGTTGTGTGACTCAACATATTACTCAGAAAAAAGCAGACACTTTGAGAGGGGAGGGTAGGCCACCAGTGTAAAAGCCCAATTGTTTCTGCAATACAGTGTTGTTATACTAGACAGTATAGAGCCAGTTTGCATGCATTTCAAAAGTTCTTGATTGATAGACTCCACACTTGAATGCATCAGACATGTCTACAAGCCTCATAGCTCTTTCTCAGATCAGACTGCAATTCCAATCTCACCATCAACATACCTTCCTGTATTTCAGCAAACATCCAAAAGCAAAGTCATTTCTAAGGAGTTGAGGGAAAGTGATGGAACACTCACGATCAGCACCTCCCAGCTGACCAACTGCAGTCAAAAACTTCTCATGCAGCTCTGGAGTCCAACGCAATCGGGTCTTGGCTGCAGCAGCTGCCATTGCTGCTCCTGAGGATAACCCAGGGATCTCAGGGTATTGCTTGCCAGCAGAGCCTGTAGAAAAAGGACTAGCTGACCTAAGGATCCCTGCAGAGATGCTACCTCTCTCCATGCAAATGTATGACCCAAGTTCACTTTTTATGGAAACGCATAAATTAGCCAAACATTGAGCTAGGATAGAAGAACATGCATATCCTCCTAAGACACTATCTCATATGCACACCTTGTATTCACTTACACCATATTGGCACTTCAGAAAAGAAAATAATTTTTCTAGAGCCAAGCAGACCTGAAGGCCGCTGATCTGTTGGTGAGCCTCCCAGCTTGACTGGTGTGGGGGCTAATGGTTCAAACCTTGTTGTCGGGAAAAGTGTCTGCATAAGGCACAAATAAAAAAATTACCAAGAGGAGAAGGGAAAGAAGTCATTCTTACCCTTATCACCTTGCTAAACAACTCAAACCCCCTCTCTGTCAAATCTGCATCTTAAATGTTCACCAGATCCAAGCACAAAGCTCTTTCCAGATGCTGGTTCTCTCTCTTTGAGGAAATGTTACAGTGAAGAGAGTCTATTATGTACAACTCTCACACTACTCCAACTTCCACATAGCTTACCCTTTCCTCACCACTCTTGACATCAATTATTTCTGTCCAGCAGTTTGCTATAGTCTCCTCTTCAGGGACTAGCTCTGTCCATGTGAGCCATTCAGCTCCTGTCCCAAACCCATCATTCATTGACCGATCCCCCATCTGTGAAGAGTCTGTTCCATCCCTGTCTGGTGAATCAAGTAATATCTGCACCAAGTAAAAAGACAATAAAGGATAAAAACCTCACATCCATACTAACCACTCTCACACCAAGAGTTTATTTTAGATGAGGACAAGCAGCTGGTTCCATCCATATCCTTGACATCTTTGGCTATATTCACTTAATAATTGTTTGACAGTGTTGCACAGTCCCTTCCTTTCCAAGAAAGTTCAGCTTCATCCATCAGATTCAGCCAGGGAGGAAAAGAATATGCAGTCTGTCCACATGGAGAACTTGTGGGGGATTTTCATGGCTTTGGAGCTACTGCTTCAATCAAAGACAGGCACCTCCTAATTCATAGCTGAGACTGCACTGTGGCCCCTAGACAACTGCACTTGTACATGCATTACAAACCGAAAAGCATGCATGCAAAAGGGTGGCTAAGGATGGTAACAACAATGGTTCACATCTGTTGGAGACCAGTAAAGGTTTCTTCCCAAATTCACTTGTACCTGAAGCACTACTGTAAGAGCTCCAAAGCTTGTTCAATTAGCAACACTCTCCATACAACAAACAAGGGTTTCCACAAGTTAAAGATAATGGAAGATGCACCCTTACAAGAAGGAGTTGGTTCTGCAGACAAAACAAAAGTGAAAAGAAACTGACCTTTAGTTGATCACCAAAATCAGAATCATCCTTGTCTTCTTCTGTCTTTGGGCCAATTGGTTGGTCAGGAGCGGCATTATGGTGTGCCACAACTCCAATACTTTGACTTGCCACTTCCAGATCCACATTCAGAAAATTCTGATGAGATTCTCTCCCAGTATGCCCAAGAGCATATGATCCACCTCCACCCGGTTTCTCCAGCTGCTCGCAACCAACCCTAAAACCCGGATGTGATGATACTAAGGAGCTTCTGGCAAGGGTTTGTTGTGGCCTGTCCACACCTGAGGGACTTGGAAGCAGCAGCTGCTGCCTGTCTACACAAGAGTGACCTCCACCCTGCTGCTGCTGTGGATGGGCATGTGGAAGGGAGTGAAGATGACCTTGCGGATGTCGATTTGACCTCTGCACATCTAGACCCCAATGCTCAGGGGATTGATACGAAGGTAGTGGTGCCATCTGCTGGTGCCTAAAGTGAGGAGATGAGGTTTCAGGTTCTGAACTAGGCTGAGAAGGGTACAGTCTCTGTGGCCGATAGTGGTATTGAGACGGCAAGTCCGAATCCCCCTGCAACTCTACCTGCTGATTATCCATCTGTGAGGGTTGGCAATACGCGTGCCTTTACCGCATAGAAGCTGACAATTGCTGCAGATCCGCTACCACTTCTCCATCACCACCATCACCTCCTTCTCCTCGTCCTCGTCCTCCCCACTTCTGCACCGCACCCCTAATCCAACCGCATTTATCAATCCACAAAACCCCGTCGCAAAATCCGCAACAACGGCGCGCCACTTGCATCTGCCATCAACTCCAGTGATAGACAATAACAGATGACCTTCATGCCGCAACAATTTGCCCGTCCGCGTCCGTCAATTTCCCCCGCCCAAGCTTCGTCGGTAACAATACTGCAGTGCAAGCATCTGCCGCTGCGTCTCCTCCGTATACCTTTGCCGGACGCTTCCCCACACAAGATACTGCTTCTCTCACCCGTGCACAGCCTTCGCTACGTTTACGGAATCCCCCGGCCCCTGGGAGGCCAGGATGTGCGCGCCGCTTGGATTCGCGGACTAGCCACCGAAGCTTTTGACATCCGTCCAAAGGTGTAACCGCTGCCCGTTTCCGAGGGGAATTGGGAACGTTGCCCGAGACAAGGGAACAAAGGGCAAATCACAGAGTTCCCATCATCTAGGACCAATTCCCACCATTGAAAGTGAAATCTTTTTTCTTTTTTTTGGGCAGTCTTGAAAAATTCGAAGGTTTTAGAGATTTTGACCCAAAAAAACTCCATTTTCGCCAATTTGAAAAAAAACAAAAAAAACAAAAATCGCCCCCAAAAAAATCCCTGGATCATCATCGTGAGACCTGGAATTAGGGTTTCTTCTGCGTCGGGGATCTGGTTTAGGACGTGAAAGTTTAGGGTTTGGGGCGCATCGGTGCTGTATTGGGGTTTCTTTCCCGGTCGGCTTCGCCCTATCCCTCCCGCCGCACAGACTTTCTCGCAGCTCGGTGCTCGAAACCCAGACTCTGCGCAGTAGCAGCAACAACTGCAACATCATGCCTTTCAGAAGGTACGTGGAGATTGGGAGAGTGGCCCTAGTGAACTACGGGCCGCAGTATGGAAAACTGGTTGTGATCGTGGACGTGATAGACCAGAACAGAGCGCTAATCGATGCTCCCGATATTGTGAGAACCTCCATCAACTTCAAGCGTCTGTCGCTCACCGATATCACTATTTCCATCTCCAGGAACCCGAAGAAGAAGGATCTTGCCAAGGCCGTGGAGGAGGGGGAGGTTTACAGCAAGTGGGAGAGTAGTGCCTGGGGTCGCAAGCTTGCCGTTCGCAGCCGGCGAGCCTCATTGAACGATTTCGACCGCTTCAAGGTCATGGTGGCACGCATCAAGAAGAGTTCCATTGTTCGCCGGGAGCTCGGCAAGCTCCGGAAGGAGAAAGCATAAGAAATCAGTCCGGAGACTTCGCAGTTTGAGAGTTGTTATCACTTGATTGCTCATTCATTTTTCTCTTTGCTGCTGAGACTTTTTTATTGTCTGTTGTTTTCTAGGGTCAATGTACTTCTGCTTAAGTGAATTGAGAAACGGCAATGTCCACAAAATCCCTGACGGGACAATATGACTTCATTGCTCGTGGATGATGATCAGTCCATGCATCTGTATCTTTTGTAATGCCATGTTTGTCAAGGGCCAGCAGCAATTTGCAGATGGTTTTTTTGCAATTGAAGTATTCATGCAATTCTCTATTTCTGTGATCTGGGGAGTTTAGCAGCAAATGTTTTTGTATTTTATGAGCTTCGAATAGGCCTGCCTGAAGACTACTTCATATATGTTTGCAGAGAGATTCAATGGAGAGTGTTGTGGATGTGGTATCCTAAACCCTCACATTTGTAAACTTCGGCAGTTACGGTATTTTTTTAAGTACTTAGTTTTAACTCTTGGTGGTGGGTCTTATTACAGCTCCCCAAGGTTTCTGAGAACTAATTGGAATCCGAAACATTGTTTGATCCCGGGTCCACAGAGAGACGATCATGCAAAGTCCTTACATCCTTGTCCATTTGCTGTGCTAACATCAGAATGCCTTCAGGGAGCTCTCTCAAGTTGGTAAACATCAGGGTACATCAACAGGTGAAATAAGGGCAATTCAGTTCAGAGTTAGTAACTTACAGAAGTTTTGGAATGGCTGTACTACTTGGGATTCCAAAATGATTGTGTACTGTAGCGGTCATCAGGAAAGAAACTCATTCCTCTTTGAATTCTGGTTCTTCTACAGGCCATTTTCTCTCTTCCACTTCTGTGTGCATAGTTGACATGCTGACAGATGAATTGTGACTTGGTGGATACCTGCCACC
>Ga0116227_10005538_pt1 | contig 26502 bp, 23 predicted proteins | sample S1TSphgellanicum_FD_89693 | JGI IMG/M metagenome (GOLD analysis project Ga0116227, IMG submission 89693) | Host-associated microbial communities from peat moss isolated from Minnesota, USA - S1T2_Fb - Sphagnum magellanicum MG | ecosystem: Host-associated > Plants > Peat moss > Unclassified...
AAAAGTGTGTTTGAAAGAGTTGAAGAAGGGCATTTACAAAGACCATGCAAGGTGTCAAATTCCACACAAACCCAGCCAAAACCCAATCTCAAATCATCCCCTCAACATGTTCCTCATCCCTCCCATAAAATGAAAAGAAAGTCATTTTCCATGAAGTGAAGTACCCTAATTGGCCGAGTATGTCACTTGGTGCAACTTGGTGTCACTTGAACTATGCATTTGTCTACCTTAGTGCTCCCTAATTTCCATTTGTACCTACTGGGGTAGACCGGTCCATCATCGATCGCTTGCCTATGATCGAACATTTGTTTATGTCTTCATCCTATGTACTTCATTTTGAGTGATTTAAAAATGTTGTTGGAATGCTTCCTCAAGCTCTATAAATCATCTTTGAAGTGAAAAGGAAAAGGATTAATGAAAAAATAATAAGAAAAAAAAAGCTTTCCAACTTACAAAACACTTTTTTTTTAAAAAATTTAATTATTATTATTATTATTATTATAAAAAATTTAGACCCCCCTTCCTTTCAAATCTCATTTATAAAAAAAATATTTATTCAAAATAAAATGCTATAAAAATGCCACCTGAAGTTCTACAAATCATCTTTGAACTCTAATAACAACAAAGCATCATACAATGAATTTTTTAGATGTTTGAGAATAAAACTTTGTAATGTTCAGCGGTTTGTTTTTGGAGTTCTTGACCCCCTTTACTTTGGGGGACTGTAACTTTCTCATTTCTAATCCATTTTTCATGAATTTTTAGGGTGTCAGATGCTTCAAGAGGAGGAGTTCAAATTTTGTTTGGACACAAGAAACAACACATACTCCCCCTCATCTGGCCTGCCCTGAGCACTTAAATGTTTGGTCACCAACTAATCTACCTAGTTGGCATATTTTGTATAAAAATCTTTTGCTATCACTAATGACTAGATGTCACATTTTTCATACTATTGACAAATTTTTGTACTTGTTGAGGTGACAAATCAGTTTACACAAATATAAGTTGTCTCAATGCACAAGGGAAGGTTTCTTTAGTTGGGAAGCATGACAAGACAATGCACACCCTTGGACCCGTGCACTCCTTTGGCATGCCTTTGAATTGAACATTATTTTTACATAATTTAGGAGATACATAGCTTAGGATGTGGGTCTAGTTCAACGCACAAAAGGCCAAGTGGCCATCAAATACTATAGGTAAGTTTCCACCTATTCTTTTGACCATGAGTCCTTGAGGAACTTGATAATGAGAAGTGTGAGAAGGCCAAACATTTGGAGCCCTTCATGGAGCACAATAAGTAGAATCCCCATACAACTCATTACAAGCATCTTGTATGTAAGGGTGCCGTTAATCCACCAAAGTACTTTCCACACCTATTGTTACTTCATTTAATTACATGCGTGCCCCCTATGTTCCCCCCCTTTTTTTTGGTTGCAATGAGTCATTTTAATTGGCCCACCACAACCAAAAGGAAAAAAAAACCTAATTAACTAAGTAATTAACTAAAACTTGAAAGCTCCACAAACAAAAAATTTCTGTACTTTGCTCCCCTTTAACCCACCTAAATAAGCGAGATGGGAAGAACTCTTTGTGCAAATCATATGGGATAAATTTAGGAATTTGGCATATTTTAATGATGTGCTAGAACCTATTGTCTAAATATGAAGATTTCAGAAATTTCCTACTTTGGTGCATTTTTTTTGACCAAAAAATCCTTTGAATGAGTCACACAGGGGTATTATTTGTTGTTGTGAAGTGGCGAAAATTTGCCTGGTGGGTGCATTTTGGGTTTTATTGCTTTCTTCTTTCTTAAGACAAGTTAAAAGGGGGTCCCATTTCATATAGAAATAAAGGCCACCTTCGTCACATTGCATGGGCCACAAGTGTTCCACATGCATCTGAAGGGATGGAGAGGTTGTCAGAATGTGAACCCACTCGGAACATTTGTAAGAGAATTCTATGCTCAAGCACAAAAGTGGATTCATAAAAAGGTCCCACAAGTTGGATAATTCAATTCCCAATAAGTTTGTGAGCATTCAGCCACCTGCAAGTCCATCACAAGCTTGTAGTAGTCCAGGAATAGTCAGCATCTATGCTATGTGGGAGGGTGGAAGAGGGCAAACCCCATGCAACAAATCTTTGTTTTCTTAAAGATTCCATGAAGAAAACTATCATTTGAAGATTTACATGAAGAAAAATTATATGTTTCGGAACAACATTTTAATAAATTATCAAATTTTTCCTCACAAATTTTTTCGTTCGATGTGTAAAAAATATTTTTTGAAAATCCCCAACATCTCTGAAAATATTGTAATTAATGTGAAAGCTGACATGGTACTTTATTGGCTACAGTTTCCATGGTACTTTACTCGCCATAGCTTCCATGGCACTTTACTAGCTACAGCTTCCATAGTACTTTCCTCGCTACAGCTTTCATGGTACTTTACTAGCTACCATATAAGGAACTAACTGTTAGAGTTTAAAAAGAACTGCACATTGCACTTAACAAACAAAATTTGAGTAAATGTTAGCAATTTATTGGCTATGCCTCTCAAAGAGACTACCTATGGAAGTTTTCATTTGGTCCCACATTTTGAGCAGAGTTCTCTAAATGTTATTTTGAATCATGAGTTCATTTTTGGGGAGCTTCATGGAACATTTTCAAGACGTATGAGAATTCCCCAAGGAACCCTTTTTATTCATAAGGTTGCAAGTCTTATCATTCTTCAAGTAATAACATAAAACTAGCAAACTCATGATATCCATGGGGTTTCCATGGGATACCCATGATCATGGGTGGATATTCCCATGATATCCAGTGGGCACCACAATTTTTTTTTAAAAATAAAGAAGCTGGCAGGCTTTACAAAAAGTTTAAAGTTCACAAATCCACATCCATGGGGATTATGATTTTCGTGAAGTTGTATGTGCATCCATGGGCATTATGATTTTCGTAAAGCACACCAGCTAACTATTAGAGGTTCATTTAAGATGGGTAAAGGTAGGAAAAACATGCCCCCCACCAAACATCACCTGGTAATTGAACATTGATCAAGTGTACACAGCCTTTGGTAAACAGTAGGGGGAACATTTAAAAATGCTATTATCACCAAACATCTAGTCTTAGAAAGAAAGATGTTCAGTGAATTTGGCTGACCCACACATAATGTTTGCTTTTGTGTGTAGTTATGGGTGTGTAAAAGTGATAAAATTAATAAATTTTGATTTCTTGATATGTTTACACATGTTCATTGATGGGAAAGTATGGGCACATTTTCATGTACATAACTGAAAGCAAATAAGAGGAAAAATATTAATGTCAAGTTTTCTTTGTTTGGTTATGGTTGTGTTTAACACTTGTTTAACAAACAATTTCAAGCCTTTTTTCAAAGGCCATTGGTTTAGAGGTGGGTTGGATTCATTTTCACAAAACAACACCAGGATAAACAAAAATCATGTTTGGTTATGGGGATTTGTTTGTCAAACTAATGGGCATGCATTCATTCACAAATAAGCTTTAAATGTTAACAAGGATCCAATGCACCAAGATTATCATGAATATTAAATTTTGAATCTTTTTTAAAAGTTCATTATTAGCTCTCTCTAAAGGTTTTTCTTTCAAGATGTCTACAAAGCTTCTACAATTTGCATTCTGTCCAAAAAAAACCCCAAACATCATAACAAGTTTAAACATAGGCAAAGCTCAACTTAAAGGTGTAGTTAATTGTTACTATTAGTCCTCTTTCTAATATGTCCTTCTTAAAAGCTGCAATAGAAGAATAATTCCAACTTTGCTTAGAATTCCTAAATCCTATTGTAGAAGTGTTAAGAAATATTATAATTAGTCACAATTCAAATCTACAAGTAAAAGTAAAACATGTAGAAGAAAGGTCAAGCTTGAAGTGTTTCTTGCAAAAAACAAACCTTAAGAAAAAAATGTAGAAAGTAGATGAAAAACAACCAAGTTTTAAGGTAGATGTGTAAAAAATTACACTACAAATGAAAGTAGAACAACTAGATGATCGACTTATTAGTTCAAAGATAGATTTGCAACAAAGAGATCTCAACATAAAACCAGTAGAAGAAAAATCACCATTAAAATCTGAGATAGAAATCATAAATCATATTTACAATCAAAGGTTCAAAAAGTATTTGGATTATCATTGGATTCAACAATCTATAGTTCAAAATGCTAAGTCAAGGATATTCAAGAGAGCAAGGGATCAATTAGTTCATATTAATCGCTCATATAAATTTCTTCCCACAACCTGCACATCAACAAAAGATGTTGATTTAATGTGGGAAGACTTTGTAGATTTTTATATTTTCATCTACTCTATTATAACAATACTTTGAACATGTAATAGATACATTTCCAAACTTACTACATTTTTTGGATTCTTGGGATGTGTAAAAAAAAAGAAAGGCATACCATTAGTTGGGCCAAAATGCACTCCATCGAATTCCTAGAGGTTGGGATTTTGAAAACATCAACAATCATGAATTTGAATGTGCTTCAAAGGTGATGAAGTGGCATGCTAGACCAACAAATAATGGACAAGGAAAATCTCCCTCTTATTCATGAATCACAAATTAGAAAAAAAAACCACCATAAATGAATCAAATCCCTACAACAAGTAGGAAAGGCATGTGGATAAATGAACCATTGGAAGTAGTAATGGATGGTGTTGAAAGAGGGAGATGTTCTTTAAAGAAGGCTAACAAGTCATGGAACATTCTTTTGAGCTCATTTTTTGACCACCTAAACAAAAAAACAAGGTCTAGGAAAATGGGGCCATGAGGTGTGCTTACAAAAGAAGAAAATGTTGTAGTACCAAATGGATTTTAAACATGCAAGAATGTGGATATCCATAATCTACAACAATTAAAAACAAAAGTTACAGATCTAACACAAATAAAGGATACATCATTCTGAAATGGAATACTAAGCAATAGCTAGTGGTATCAGTTTAAGTGGAAACACCCAAAAGTGAACATTTGACAAGTAGAAGAATTGGAAGTTTGTAGAGCACAGGGACTAACACTTGTTTTCTATAACTCATTTCACACCAACCTACAATCATTGTACAAACAACACAATTACAATGTAAATCATGTATAGAATTCAAATGAAATAAGGATTTAGGTTAATAAATAATCTAGAGCAAAGGTTCTAACTAAGAGGAAATCAAATGCAATTTATAACACCATCCCTAATCTTGGGAGTGGTTAACTATAAACTATGTAATAAATGCTACAAGAGATGTTTTACAAGTTTTACATTTTCAAAGGTGAAAGACTACAAGATGATTACATCAAACTTTACAAATTAAAAACCTACAAGGCAATGCAAAAGAAAGCATGGACAACTTCTTTTTTATTCAAGGAGTTTTTAACTTTCTTCAAGAAGTTTGTTCTAAGTGGAATGTTTCTTACCAATCAACACTTGTTAGATTTGGATGGGCATGGAAATCATGTTATCTTAGAAACAATAGAACATGCACAAGAACTTGGGTTAGCCATAAGTACCTTAGCATTTCATATGTCACATGATCTACAACCATTAGATGTGTCTTGTTTCAAGCAATTACCCACCCAATCGTGGTTATTATAAGGGCATGGCATGGCCACAGTGAACGAGCACCCACCAGCTCACCATGATGGATGAATGGTAAGTGGTCAGGAAACTGCTTTCTGTTCCCTAGGTAGCCACGGTGTTTTAGATCAGTTGCTTTATTTTTTCTACCTACACAAGCAAGTTGTTAGTGGGTAGGTAGTAAAAACAGCTCTTACCTATATATAAACCATCTACTTATCTAGTAGGTCCCTATTTTCCTACCTATCTACCTATTTATGAGACCTATTTCTTACAGAATTGGTTACCAAGGTTAAACCACATATTAACTCAGTTGAGTTTTATCCACAACAGGCATCTAGTGGATGGTGCGCTGGTGGGTGCTGGTTCACTGTGTGGCCAACATTGCATGTCGTAGTACTGACAACCACACGGTTCGTACTGGGCGGTGTGTTAAGGAATCAAGTGATCTGAGCACAGAGGACTGTATTTTTGTGGATGTGAATCCACAACCTCATGCGAGCATCTCCAGCCATGCTCAGTACGTCATCCTGCACAGTATAATTGCATGAAGAAATGTCAAAACATGTCGGATTGGCTCAGGAAAATGGTTTTGGCTCAACATTATTGCAGAGTTTGCTGTTGGCTAGTAAAAGGCGTAGCAATGCTGTGCACTTACAGAAAACAGTGCAATAGATATGATCTAACTTCTTCTCAGTGTTTTTTTACTGGCCCATGATAATGATTGGTCCAAGTGGTTTGCTATTAGTAGTTACCCACCTGTTTGTCGTACCAGTTTCAGTTTTATGGGTGGGGTTGCAAAAAAGTAAATAACTAAACATGGACGTGAAAAAGAATTTGGACGGGATCACATTCTTTCTGAGCACTCCTGGAGATGCTCTAACATCCCATGATTTTGTAGGCAAAGAAGAGGGAGAGAACTTTTACTCACTTTTGTGACTTCTTATGAAAGTTCCAAAACTTACTATTTTCCCCTTTTCAGCACAAAAGTTATCACAATCGATTTGTCAATACATAACATTAGGCTTGAGAAAAGGAAAGAGCTGCTATTGATTTGTTTTGGAATTTTTGTTTTGTTGGGCCCATCCCTAAAGAAGAGTAAATTGCTTGCCGGATAAATAAGCATGGTCCCTTCTTGAGAACTTTCCAACACCAATGGTGCCCACAGAAATCTAACACCTGCGGAATTTGTTCTATTAATGAACAATCCGTACACTCACATAACTTTATGTCTACTAAAGAACGAAAAATCTGTACAAAATCCCAATAACCAAATTGGCATTTTTGAGTTGCCTGGATTTATGACGTCAACTGTCAAGTGCAGTGTTGGGCGGTTCTTTGACTTTTTAAAGAACCGTTGGTTTTGATTCTTTGATTCTGATTTTATTTTATTTTTAAAAATTAAAGAATTGACGATTTTCATGGAAGAAGCAGTGGTTCGCCCGTTGGTTCTTTGGCCTTTTTTCTTTTCCAGTTTTTTTTGAGAACCCTGACCAAAATCAATTCTTGGAATTTTTTTGAGAACTAACAAGTAGGTGGGTATATGTCAATGTTGGGTGGGTATCATAGATCCCCTCGGCCATCAGCCAGGCATCAGAGTCTGAACCCCTTAGGGTACCCCTAAGTAATTCCCTGCCTGAAGTTTGGATCACCAGTTCTCACTTGTGTGAGAACCAGATGGTGATGACCGGTTAAATTTGTTTTAAATAAAAATAATGAGACCCGGTTAAGGTATGACCCCTTACCCAGGTAAGGGTCTCAAGATAATCCTATGTGAGAAAACTAGGGTTAGGTGGGGGTGTCGTATTCCAACATCACTTCAAAGAAACCCTAATTTTTAATTTATGAAATGCACTTTTTTACCCTAGTTTTTTCTCTTGCATTTTTTTCAGTTGTGTTCACGAAGGTTGAGCGTTGTGCATGTTTCAGTTGTGTTCACAAAGGTTGAGTGTTGTGCATGTTGTGTTTTCTAGTGTTTATGTTTTGTTTAAATTTTGGAGTTTGGATCGTAAAGTTAGAAAATTTTCTTTTTTCTTTACTTTTTTCCTCATCTTTCCTCACTCTTACTCCCTTTTTTTTTTCTTTTTTTTTCCCTTCTACTTCTTTCCTTTGGGCCTCTTGTTTTGTTGCCTTGCCTCGCTACCTTGTTCTATTACCTTGAGGCCTCATCCTACTACTTCGAATTGTTGCTTCGGCATCTTGTTGTGCCTCATGTTGCCTTGAACTGTTATCTCGTTGTTTTGTCACCTCGTCATGTTGCCTCAACTTGTTGCATTGTTGCTTCGTTGCTTTACATGCTGCCTCAAACTACTTCAAGCTGCCTTGTTGCTTTTACCTTGAGTTGCCCTTGCCGTTACCTTTGCTTCGAGCTACCTCGAGTTGTCAAGCTACCCTTGCGATTGCCACTACCTCTATGTCTACCTTTCACTACTTCTCGTTGCCTTAGTGCCTCATTGCCTTTTGCTACTTGGCTACCATTGCATTTCAAGTACCTTCTAAAACCCCCCCCCATTTGTTGTTTCGTTGCTTTGCTACTTCATTGCCTTGTGTTGGTTGGTACTTCCCTTTTCCTTCCTCTTTTGTAGGGAGGAGCTTAGAGTTTAGGTAAGCAAGCTCTCCAAAGAAGGTTAGTTTTTTTTTGTTAAGTAATATTGTGTCTTAGATTTTTATTTTATTTGTTTTATTCTGTTTTTTTTAAAAACATTCTTATAGTATGTTTGTTTAGAAATGTAATTTGTTTTTTGTTTGTTAATGTGTAGTACATCCATAAACCCAAACAATTTGAATATTTTTTTTTATCATTATACATTTTTGTAATCTTAATGAGAGAATTGTTTGTTAATAGAGTTTGCTTGAAAATCTTGTGCTTTAATTTTGGAAATACTTTTGTGAAAATTACCAATGGAATAACCCTCTGTAAATGAAGACATTGTAATTGGAAATAATGAGACAATTGAAATTTAAATGAATGATGAAATTATTGAAGAAAATGTATGTGTGCAAATAAAAACAAGCAAGAATCTAGAAAATGAAAAAGAAGAACAAATGAAGATAAATCTTTGAAAATTGCATACATAAAGAAAAAATTGGCAACCACATAGAAGATTATCTTTGTGTTGGATTTTTTATTGTGTTAATGATAATGTAAAAATTGACCTTGAGAATACACAAATCATGCGTTGTATCATTTGTTATCAAGAACTTATAATAGGAATAAATTTGAGAACTCAAGCAAGGAAAGGATTGATTTTCTATTACAAGACAAATGGAATAATGTATTTAGAAAAACATGTGGATGCAAAGCACATTGGTATTGCAAAAATGTTTGAAGAAAAAGTAAATTCTTTGTTGAAAGGAAAAAAAGAAATACAACCAACAAATAAAAGAATGATTGTCTCTAGTGGGTCAATTTCTAAATTTCTTTTTCTCAAAGATTCCTTTAAAAAAAGGATGTGCCACAGAAAGAATTTTTAAAAACCTGGGTCTTTTGATTGTCAAGAATAAGTTACCAATTCAATTTGTGAAAAGCATGTGGTTGAAACATTTAATTTTGCATTTATGTCCAAAATTAAATTTCCTTTCCAAAAGGTAGTTTTCACAAGAGATATTACCAAGGTTAATTGAGAAGACAAGTCAACACTATGTTTTTCTTACATTGGCAGATTGTTTTTCTACAACAACTAGCTTTGATCTTTGGACATCTATGGGAACTTATGATGTCTTTGCATTAATGATTTTTTTTTGGGTAGTGATTGGTAGCCAAAACGTGTAACTATTGGCTTGTTTGAAGCGACAACAACTATTGGTCAAACATTGGCTAGAAGTCTTACAAAATTATTCGACAAATATGGTTTAAGGAAAAAGATTGATTATGTCGAAAATGAGGGGTCAAATTTCAATGTAATCATTATTACATTGAAAGGTGTTGTAAACTATGAATCTTTTGGTTTAGAAGAGAGCTTTCAAGGCACTTGCTTTGGACATGCTTTTTCAAAAGCATGTTGTTATGGCACTATAAAGGAAAAGGTGTGTAAGGATTTTAAGTATGTTTCTATTAAGTCTACTCAAACAAATTTACAAAAGTGCATCACTTGGCCTAAGAAATCTAGAAAGGGAAGGCTGGAATGGAACAAGGTTTATGTTGAAACTCGTATTCACCCCAAAAAATGAAACACTCCAATGAAAACCAAGTATTCTTTTTTATTCCATTATTATTTCAATAGTTTATAATTTTTGAAGTTTTGAATTATACAAGATAAATAATATGTCTTATTATGGTTGTGGTGCAGGTTTAGTAGTAAGGTCATTATGTTTCAAAAGGCCTTAAAATTTCATTTTGCCATTGTGTTCTATATAGCAAACAAACTATTGTGAGAGTCAGTAGTCAAGTGCTTCCACCTCTAACGTGGCACATTTCTTGAAGATTATAGTGGATTATCTTTCTCTAATTATTTTTACTTGTGTTCTTAACCAATCCCATGGACATTGGCTTCTCAGTGATGCTTTACATTTTATTATTTCCATGCTATTTGAAATTGAAGGAAGAAAACAAAATTATTCCTTCATCTGAAAACTTGATGGAAGATGATTCCATTTTTTTTGATGAATTATCTTTGTTGGCTTCTAACATTAGAATGGAAGTAATCAATGTGCTAGATTCTTTCCTTTCATTTTGGAAGAAATATGAAAACAAGAAAGTTCATAATATGATCTTTTTAATGTTAGACCCTAAGTTTGACATTCTTTGTATAATATCTTCATTTGTTGGAAAGGAGCAAGGTGTTGCTCTTGTTGAAGAATATGATAGAAAAACCTTGTATCCTATGTTGGTGAAATGCCACGAAGATTTGCATCTTTTGGTAAGGTTAGATAGGAATTGTGCTAACTAAAATATTTTTGAACAAGATTACAATTTGAATATTTTTGAGCAAATTGCAAGTAAAAATGAACCACTAAAAAAGCTTGTGAAAAGGAGTTATTGGTTTTCAAGAGATATCAATTGGATGTTAAGGACATCAAATGACCTCTTGAGTGGTGGTAGAAACATGAAGCAATGTTTCCTATAATTGGGTTTTTAGCCCAACAAATTTTGGGTGTCGTTGGATCTCAATTTGAAATAAAAATATATATTTTTGGTTGGAATACTTACTAACCTTAGGGAATGTCATTTGCAAACTAAAAATATAGAAAAGTTGATATTTGTCAACAAAAATTGGCCTAATGATCTTGAAATAGGTTGTAAGTCTCCATCTAACTTATTAGAATCGTTGAAAGGGATGTAGATTTAAAAGAGGAGCTAGAAGAATTTGAAGGTGAATTTGAAAGGGATGAATTTGTTGAAATGTAAAACTTCAATAAATAAAATATTATTTAATGTTGAAAAGTTGTTTGTAACAATGTTTGTAATTTTTTTCATTAATAAGAAAAATAATAAATTTGAGATTTTTTTAAAAATTAATTTTAATTTTCTGGAATTAAAAAAAACCAATTAATAAATAATACCCAGTTTGTGAGAATCGGCAAAGGAGAATTGGTTATTTTCAAAATTTCGAAAATTGGCATATTGAGAATTGGTTAAATTGTTTTAAAAAAATGTTGATACCCTTGCCCAACATATAAATTTTAAGAGAAAAAAAGTCAAAACCGGACCCTTTTATAAATTGTTTTATGAAAATCGGATCTAGCAGATATCAAAAAATGTGATACTTGCCCAACATTGGTATATATCAGTGTGGGGTAGGTGTCTAAATTTTATGATAATAGTCAGGTCTAGGTTTTAAAATTGATTTTCCTTCAAAAAATAATTTGGGTACAATTGTAGAAAAATTGGAATTTAAAAAAAAAAAGGTTGGGTATCGATCTTTAAAATGCTTGTGAGGGGCAAATGTGAGGTGGAGTTGGGGGTGTGGGATGCATTTAAAGTTGGGTAATTCATCTTAGGTCCTTAATAAAGACCCTGTTCAATATTCTATTAATTTTAAAAAAGTATCTTGGTTTTTTGACAAAAAGCTTGTCCAATGTCCTAATAGGTTCTTTGTCCCAATTCTTAGACCCAATTGATTTTTCAATTGATAAACTTCATAATGTACTTTTTTTCTAATGTTTGTTATTTTTTATTAGTTAATATTTAAATTGTATAAATGATTAATATTTATTAATTAAAATTATATAATAATTAATTAATAGCTAGTTAGTTATAAAACAAAACACAATTGATGATTCACGAGTTTAATTACATAGGTAATATTAATGGTTTATCAAAAATGATTTAATATTTGCTAATTAAGTTAATAATCAGGAATTACCAATTGGTTAATAATTTATTTTGTTAGATAATCAATTAATACCTAATTATTTTTTATTTAACAAGTTGATCACTAGCATTTTTAAAGGTTTGTTTTCAGAGGTAAGAAGTTTTATTTAAGTAATTGAATAAACAATTTTTTTTAATTTTATAATAAATTTCCAATTACTTAGTTTCATTAAGAAAAATTAGTGATTAATTCATGAATTTAATTAATTTTATATTAATTAAATATTCCTAGAAATAAATGATTATTAGTTTTGAATTATTATTATGAAATTGATTAATTATTGGAATCCATGAAATAATATTGATCAATGCCACTTTTAAAATTATTAAAATAATTAAAGAATAATATGTATTATTAGTTTTATAAGTGGGTGCATGGGTAGGTAATTAATTACTTACTAATTAATTAATTACTTAGCTAGTTACTTATTTTTTACCTATTTAATTGCATAATTTACCAAACTAAAAACAAACTAAAAACATGTGGGAGAATCATTTTTAGTTGTGATTAAATTTGTGACTAAAATGCAATTAGAAGGTTTAACCCATATGTTTTGTTTTTTAATGTCCTCTTACAAAGTATATAAAGATTTGTTTTTAATATTTCACATTAAAAATCATGTGTCATGTGTGTTGAATTCAAAGAATCTTAACCTTAAAAGCAAAACATAAAATAAAATAAAAATATTTACATGGTTACTTTTTAACACTATAAGAAATCTCCTAAAATGCAACCAATGCATTTGTAACTACATGCAACTAATTGTCATTTCCAATTGTCTTTAATTATTTTTGCAACTATGCTACAATTACATTTGCAACTAATGATTTTTTCATCTTACATTTTAGAATTGTTTTCATCCATGATCATGCCCATATCTCCATTAGTTGTTAATGGAACCAAACTTAGTTGCACCACTAGGGTGTCAAGATAGCCCCTAATGGTATACATAGGTGTATTAAAAAACTTTTGAAAGGTATGTGTATTTTTGTTAGGTTCTATTTAGGGTATAATGGGGGTATGTTTCCATTTGTGTATTTATAAAATTATATTTAGTTTATATTCAAGCAAATTAACTACCTACGCACCTATATATGATTGTTTACCTACCTAACCTAACATGCCTACCTATTTAGCTTAGGTTACCTACTTATTTAACATAAACTAACTATTTGTTAATTAATTGATGATTAATTAGTTACATTTAATTTTAATTAATTGATAACAAATAGTGCATATTTAATATTTATAGTGCATATTTCATAATTAATCAATATATTAATTAATTATTTATTTTTATATGAAGTATTAATCAAGTATTTATAGTTAACTCTTTAGTTAAATAGTTATTTAAATAATTAGTTATAATTTATAGAATCAAAAAGAGGACGAAAGATATGAGATAAAAAATTTAATTATAATTTAATTTGTAATTAAGTTGCAATTTCAATTTTTATTCCATATGTTTTTTTCCTCCACTTCCATCTTCAAAACTATATAATGAGGAGGTTTTTTGTCTTACATTTTCACATTAAAAAAATTAAAATGAACCAATCATAGGAGTTTAACTTTTAAGGTTAGACTTATATATATATCTACCTACCTACCTACTTACCTAAATATTGATTTAAACTCATTTTGACCAAAATTCAAAAATATCATGTGGCATATTGGTAGCATGCCATGTGTCACAATTTCAAATAATTTGAAATAGGAGATGAGGATCCAGTATTTATTTTTAAAACATTTTTTTCCAACCTTTTTCATTTGCCATGTGTCATGATGTAAGTTGTTAGTTTTTATAATAATTTATACAAATGGTATATAGTAGCATATAGATGGTGAAGTATTTGTTGATTGTTGACTACATCCACACTTGCTACTCGTGTTGTATGCAGCTTTTTTAATACAACTAATACCTAGAACACAACAAAGCAAACAATTGGTCCTGCTTGGTTCATCATCTCCATAATTTATTTCTGTCAATCAGAAGGAGAATAGATGATGACTTTGGTAATCTCATGATTTGCTGCAATTGGGTGATCGCATGATGCTGAAATGGGAGCACAAAGAAGGGTTCATTTTCCAAGTTTTTAGTATAAACAACAGGAGGCCAAGGATTTAGAGAAACCACCTACCTTCCCATAAACGTTGTCTCCCTTGACAGGCGGCACAGCAGGATATATGCGGTCCTTGACACCATGTCGATGGCTGCAAATCACAGCCCAACCTCCCCCTCTCTTCAACCAATATCGAATTTCCATGACCCAATTCACACTCCTCAAATAATGTACCAAATCATTTGTTGCAAACCGATACATCCTCAGAACCATTCCTTCAGACCCTAAAGCCTAGAGCCTAAACCATTCCTTTGGACCCAAACCCTCAGAAATACATCACCAATTATTGAAAAGACCTCACATTGAAATTCCTTTGTGCACAGCTATATTTCCTTTTCCAAATGTGAAGAGGCAAAGATGTCTCAGTTCAATTTCAGGGGCTGCTGCTTCTTGTTGATCCTTGGTTGTTTCTTGAGTAGTCAATCATGTTGGCCTTGGTTGAATTATGGAGGCCACAACATTTGAATAGGGGATAGTAGTAGTCTTACTAAAAAAAAGAAGAGGAAAAGAAAGCCCCAATACTCAATCACGCCTGTCTCTCTGTCTGTCTATTTGCAGGCCAAATAAATTACAAGTGGAGATTTGTCTTACTAATCATGAACAAGAGCTGGAGAAGATGCAGGAGCGTGATGAATGAGTGCAGAAACAACCTCAGGTGCAAGCAGTGCTCCATACACAAACACATTCCTGACCACCATGTTAGCCATTATACTTGCCATCTTTGCTTGTCTGCTTGCTGGCTTGCAGGTAAAGTTCAAGCCACAATTCTCCCCCACCCTCTGCACACAAACCCATTGGATAAGATCTTTGGCAATCTCATAAGAGGAACTTCACTTCAAGCTTTGATATTGATTTTTTTCGGGTAAAATTGGACAAACCAGTACAAAGATTCAGTATACACATGACACCACAAAATTTCATTTCATTTACCCACTGATGGGGAGTAAGATATTCTTCAAGCTGCTGAACATCCCATTTACATGTTAGTCAGAAGAAAATGGTTTGATGCCAAAGCACAATGCTTGAGCAAGCAAATGACTAAGAACACTTTTTTGCTACAGCTGCCGAAAGTAACTCAATGGGTACATCCTCCCTTTAGAGAGATCAGCATTCAAGTGCTCTGTAACGGGGATCAGCATTGAGCTCTTTCTGTGTCTTTCTCATAATCTTAGGAGCTGATGACCAATTTCTGGGCTATTTTCAGCACATCATAAAAGCTCATAGATAGGTTGACAACACAAAAGCCTTATGTTTTTTCAACACCTGGATGATTGTCAAGGTTCCTTTTATGACACATTCTCCAGTGAAGGGGTTTGGAAAAGCTTTCCTTGTTGCAAACAATACTCACTTCATCCTTGCGAAAAATGAGTCAGGTAGGTTACATTCTCATCCTCGTCCTCAAAATTGTTGATATATTGCAAGTTGAATCCTGATAATAATATCACAGTTTAGACTCTTCGCTTCCAAATGTGTCATCATTCCTCATTAGCTGCTCCTGTTGATCTGTCAGAGAACTACTTTTTTGGGTAACAAAATTTCCTCCACTTGAGGAAAAGAACAGCTATGATGCAGATAAGGGGCAAAGAAAAAAGGCACTCCAACAGATTAAAAAAGCTTGTCAAGAAGACACTTTACTACTGACTGCTTCCTCTTGAATTTCCTGATCAGAACAAAGTTTCCTCACATGGGTACATGAGCATATATGTATCATGAAACTCTTCTAGCACTCAGACTTGTAGGTACTCAAATGTGTGCCAGGTGACAATTGAAACTACTCCAAAAGGGGAAGGGAAAAAAAAGGTCTCAAGACAAGTTCTTTGCTTCATGCAACTTTCTAACACAACTTTTTTGTGCATTTGGAAATGCTCCAAAAGAAGAAGAAAAAAAGATCCTCTCAAGATTTGCTTTGCTTTGCTTCTCTGTTAAACCCACCCAACACAAAAGAATCCTCTCATGTTGTTCTGTACAGCAACCACGAAATTTCAAACTACTAAAATGTTGAAATTCTTCAAATCCGAGCAGTATAAGAAGAAGAATACTCAAGAGCTAAAATGGGAGTTGTGCAGAGGTATCTGAAGGCCGTATACCTCAAGAAAATTTGGTGTTCTGTTGAAATTCCGTCAAGTATACGAAGAAGAACACTCAAGAGTTTAAAATGGGAGTTGTGCAGAATTATCTGAAAGGGCGGATACCTTGAGAAGATTTGGGGTTCTTTTGGAAGTCCGTCAAGTACAAGAAGAAATATACTGAAGAGATCAAATGGGAGTTGTGCGAAGTTATCGGAAATGGCGGATACCCCAAGAAACGTTTGTGATCCGTCGGAAGTTCGTCCCCCTATTTTGATCCTCAAAGAAGAAAAATCGAGAAAAGAGACTTCGATTAAAAAAAACAAGAAAAAAAGTAGCGAAATTTCTAGCACCTTCGGAGTTGAAGGCAGGCGGGGAAGAGAGTAGATCTGCTGAGATCTGTTGATGAGAGTCGAGACCTAAGCACAATCAGGCAGAAGCAACAGCAGCACGAGAGTACTTCATATCTGAAGAATTTTTTGAAAAACTACTGAAAAAGAAAAAAGCGTCGCTAATGCGCATCATCGAAAAGTGCGCGATCTTCGTTCGTTCGTAATGCCTGGGCCGCTTGCACGCACGTACATTCTTCATACATACGAGGGTTTCCTCAACAAAAAGGGTAACATAGAAAGTAAATATAAATTATCAGTGCAAGAAGAAGAGAATCATAATCATCATCTTCTCCTCGGGGAAGAAGAAGAAAGACGATGATTGATGGAGAGGGCGAAAATAGATGATGATCAATCGATCCAACACAAACATAAAGAAAACGCTCATGCATGATCTGGCCCCATCACGACACATGCGCGGATTGTTGAAGAGATTATTCTCATCCGAGTGAGAATTATCCGCCAGAAACCAACCCAAAAAGAAAAACAACAACAACAACAAGAGTTTTGCGTTCTTCGTGTGCGAAAGAAATCGAGCTGCAAAAAGGGATCGTCGAGAGCAAACATGTGCTGCCAGTGGAGTCTCGAAATCGGTTGCTTCACCCGCTTCTCCAGTTGCGTCAAATTTGGGTTCCCCATTTCTCCCGGCAAGGCGTCGATCTCCTCTGTCTGTTCCAGTTGTTCGGACCCTGCAGTTCCAGGATTCTGTTCTCAAAACCTGATGGAAGAAGAAAATGGATACATGATGAGTGATGAGGAGGAGGAGGAGGAAGCTGACAATATGGACGTGGTACGTGAGGACTTCAGAGGACGCGATGACCCAAACAAAATCACCCATTTCCATGGGAGAAGAAACTCCTCCTGTCCAATACTTGAATCAAACAACAAGCCTCATTGTTCGATCCGAGAACAAGCATTACCTAGCAGTTCTCAAACAACGAGCCCCCTTGTTCGATCCGAGACATTGTGCATTGAGCTATGGATCTCTTTTTCAAGCTTGTTTTTGGGGCTTCCTTATTTTCACCATTTTTTGCTGCAATCTTTTGAGAACATGCCTTGACATTTCTTTGAGTGCCAATTTTTTCTGTGTTGTTTATACAGGTCCGATTACGGGTAAAACCTCCATCCACAGTCGAAGATACGTCGAAAGAAGTGCTGATCACAGCTAAACAGCTGCTTGCAACAGGATTACTGGAAGGGCATCATGTGCGTTATGTGGGTCGTGGTGGAGATGTAAGACACCCAATTTTCTTTTCCTTAGGAGGACATCATGACTCCCAAAATTCGAACTTAAGCCATGAAATATGACATGATTCTTGTGTACAATGTGGTGGGGGTACCGGAGATATGAAAGTTGAATTGAAGATTGACATGCAAACTAAAACATACTTCAAATTGTGAATTGTAATGAGGAAACATACATCAAATTGCAAATTGAAATGAGGAAACATACTTGCAAAGCAAGACTGATGTTATCAATTCCTTCAAGAAATTCATTATTCACAAAATCCATTGTATTGTGAGTCATGTAGTTTAGCACTTGGCAATTGTATCAAGAGCAAATTAATGCACAAGTGTAGCATGAATGGAATAGAAAAAATGATTAGAAGAGTATTGTTGAATGTCTAGTGGTCCATTTGAATATCAAGTGAAATCATGAAAGTATAGCAATCATTGATTTAGGAGTTCCAACATGGATCAATTAGAACTATCATGCCATGCATTAATTATCCAACTAATGTGTAGTTGGTGTAATAAATTTACGATCATGTCTCTCCAAACAACTCAACATTTAAAATAGCTTCATTCTAACTAGGACATTATTAAAAGATCTATATCTTGCTCGATGTTCCTTTGTTTTGTATGCCTTTCAATCATTTGCAATCTTCAGACATAGTTTGATCTTTTTTTACTCGTCTACTATCCTTTTTTTTTCAGTCTGTTTAAGTTCTTCAAAATGGAGGACCCTGAAAGTTGATAGGTTGTGGGCCCACGATTTGGGTATGTAGACAAGTTCACCAAAAAAAGATTTCATGCTTTGGAAATTCAAAATGGAAAGCATGTTGAAGGTGAGAGACCTTTGGGGCTTCATTGATGGGAAGGAAACAAAACTAGAGGAGATAATAACAATTGTTCTTTTGGCTGCCTATGAGAAGAAGGAGAGGTGCACAGTGAATGTTTGAAGTGCTGATTATTCAAAGTTTGTCAAAGTTTGATTGTTCAAAATGTTGATTATTCAAACTATGTCAAACAACCAATTGCTCATTATGTGAAAGGAGTCCATTGCAAAAGGAATTTGGGATGTTCTCCAAATGCAACATGTGGACAAGGGCCTAACCAATAGGCTATTCCTAACTTGAAAGTTCTTCAATTCACAATTGGCCTTGGGAGATTCCATGGAGGAGCACTTGAGCAAGTTGGGTGCCATTGTAAAAGAACTGGATGCTATCGGAGCAACCATTCCAAAAGAGGTAAAAGTAATGGTGCCCTTGATGGGTTTGCCTCAAAGTTATGAATATTTGGTCACATTTTTAGAGTCTCTAAAGTCTTTTGATCTAAAGAAACTAACTTGGGAAGCTATAGCAACAAGGTTATTGAATGAAAAACTAATGAAAAAGGAAAAGAATAAGTCATTGGATATTATGTCTATTGATACAACATTGTTATCTAAAAAGACATCTACCCAAAGACACAAAGATAAAAGTGAAGATGTTTGCAATTATTGTAAACAAAAATGGCACTGTGCAAGAAAGTGTAAGAAGAAGAAAAATGAATATGTTAAAACAAAAATTGAGCAAGGAAACACTACCGAAAGTAACGATTAGGATGGTGAGGCCTTTGTTTGTGCATTGGTTACTTCTTGTGAAACCAATGCTTGGAATGTGGACTCTATAGCATTTTCACACTTGTTGCATTGCAGAAAGTGGTTCAAAACTTATGAGAACATCTCACTAATAAAAATCTACATGGGAGACAACTCCACTCAAAATGCCATTGGGAGAAGAAGTATAAAGATTGTGATGATAGTGGGAAATACCACTATAAAGGGAATGGTGACTAACGTTTGCATGTCCTTGGAATAACCAAAAAATTATTTTTTTGTCAATAAAACAACATCTTTAGGTCATGTTTTTGAATTTAGCAGCAACACAATTGTGGTGATAAATAACCAAAGAAAGGTAATAGGAGAAGGAATGAAAGGTAACAAACTTTACAAGTTACATTGCAACACCAAACTAAATAGAACAAAAAATGTTAAACACATTGCCATTTTTTAAAAGACCATCAACATCGACCTTTGGCATCAAATATTTGGACACTTAAACGCTAGCAGCCTAAAAGTTTTATGAGAGAAGAAGTTAGTAGAAGGACTATCCATCAACAGCGAAACAAAACTTTTTTTTTGTGAAATTTATGTGCAAGTTAAACAACACATACTTACATTTCCAAAAAAGGGAGGTTTGTGAGCAATTGAGCTCCTAGGCCTCATCCACTTTGACATATGGGGATTAGCTAAAACTCCTTCACTAACTAAAGTGAAATATTTCTTGTCCTTTATGAACAATTTTTTGTGAAAGTTTTTTTGAAAATTAAAAAAGATTTATTTTCTAAATTTAAAGAATTCAAAGCTTTTGCAGAAAATAAAATAGGGAAGAAGATCAAAGTGTTACGCAATGATAACAATGGAGAATTTGTGTTAAGAGAATTCCAATAGTTTTTGAAAAATTGGAATCCACAACCAAAGCTTTGCACCTTATACATTGTAGTAGAATGGTGTGGCAAAGAGGTTCAATCGTACCATTGTGGAATTAGTTCGATGCATGTTGCATCAACAAAGCTTGAAACCAAGATTTTGGCAGAGGCCGTTAACTCGGCTGTGTATTTTGAAAGCAAGAAATCCCCATAAGTAATAAACAGAATGACGCCCAAAGTGGGGTGGGAGGAGACCTGAAGTCCAACATCTAAGAACTTTTGGTTGGATAACTTATGCTCACAAACTTGATCAAACAAGGAACAAGCTAGAACTAAAAAATCAAAAATGCATTTTTGTAGGATATGGTCATGATTTTAAAGCCTATCGTTTGCTTGATGTAACTACTCAGAAACCCATTATTAGTCGTGACATTGTGTTCAATGAAGGTGTAGTGCATCCCAATTTTAACACCAACATTGCAAATAAGGAGAGAAAGCCTACATTTATGATGGAAACGCAATTGACAAAACACGTGTTCATTGAAGATAAAGGTTCAAATGAAGATTTAGGAAATTTTCTCCCAATCCTAATGGCCTATAGTCAAACATGCCCGCAATTGCAAAAGATTCAACATCACACCCACCCTTCATCAACTCACAAATACTTGTGGAAAATGAACAAGTTAACTCTTGATTGCCCACTAGGAAGTCAATTCAAGTGGTTGGAACACTTCATAACCTCATGGGTTATGCATGTATGGCATCCATGGACGAGCCCATTTCCTTCACATAAGTTTTGAAGAAAAAAGATGTTAAGAAATGGAAAGTAACAATTGATGAAGAATATAAATCATTGATGAAAAACAACACATGGAAATTCACTGAACTTCTTTAAGGATGAAATGTTATTAGTTGCAAATGGGTCTTCCAAATTAAGTTGAAGGCAACTGGGAATTGACAAGTATTGTGCGTAACTAGTAGCAAAAGGATTTTCTTAGACACCTAACATATATTTTTCTGAGATGTTTGCACAAGTAGCCAAGTTTGCATCCATTCGCACCATGCTTGCCATTGTTGTTGCACTTGATTTAGAAGTGCATCAAATGGACATTAAAAACATTTTTTTGAATGGAGAGTTGAATGAAACCATTTTCATGGGTCAACCAGAAGGTTACAAGAGTGAGCATAAAAAGCTATATGCAAACTCAGAAAGGCCATTTATGGCCTTAAACAAGCACATAAAATGTGGAATGAGAGGATAAATAATTTTTTTTGAAAGCATTGGGTTTAAGAGATGTTAATTGGACCATAACGTTTACACACTTTCAACCGAAAATCATGACAAAACTTTTATTGCCTTGTATGTATATGACCTCTTGATTTTCATTGAAAACATGATGGCCATCAATAAGGTGAAGGAAGTTTTTTCCCATGAATTCGACATGAAAGATTTAAGCAAAGTTGAGTACTATGTTGGGATCCAAGTAATTAGAGACAAAACCAAAAGGACCATTAATCTCATGTAATCAAAATATGTGGGAAACATCTTTAATCACTTCAGCATGGAGACTTGTAAGCCCATAAAAACACCTTTGGATGTCAATGTGAAATTAACACAAAGGAAGCAGCCTACAATGGTACATGAGGTTGAACAAATGAAAGCAAAGCTATACAAAGAAGCTATTGGTAGTCTAATGTTTGCCATGATTGTCCTTAAGCCTAACCTTGTAGTGTTGGTAGGGATCGTGAACAAATACATGTAGAATCCAACATTAGCATATTGCCAAGCTGTGAAACGAATTCTCAAATACCTTTAACACACAAGGGATTACTGGCTTCAATATTCTGAGAAAAAAATGATCCATTCTAATTTTTGTGATGTTGATTGGGGAGGCAATCTAAATACAAAATAATCCACCTCTAGCTATGTGTTTCTTTTTTAACAATGTCATCATCATTTGGTTAAAACAAAAAGCAACCCATAGTGGCACTATCTACCATTAATGCCGAGTAGATGGCTACATCACAAGCTAGCTATGAAGCAATTTAGCTACGAAGGTTCTTAGGTGAATTAGGTTTTAACCAAAAGGATGCAACCATCATCCCCACTAACAACCAAGGGAAACTTACTCTAATAAAAAACCTAGTGCACCAGAGAAGAACAAAGCACATTGGCATACAACACCACTATGTATGCGATATGGTGGCTGCATGTGAGATTAAGTTTGAGTATTGTCTTTTAGTGGACATGAACACAAACATCCTTACAAAGCCTTTGTTAGGATTGAAACATTGGCAATGCATGAATTGGTTGGGTTTATAATATATCAAGTTAGACCCTTGAATGGGAGTGTTGAATGTCAAATGTTTCACTTAAATATCACATGAAATCACGAAAGTATAGCAACCATTGATTTAAAAGTTCCAACATGAATCAATTAAAACTATCACACCATGCATTAATTATCCAACTACTATGTAGTTGGTGGATCAAGTTTAAGGTCATATTTATCCAAACAACTCAACATTTAAAAGAGATTCATTCTAATTAAGAAGTTACTAGAATATTTATATATTTCTTGATGTTCTTTTGTTTTGTATGCCTTTAATCATTTATAATTTCCAAACACAATTTGATCTTTTTTTACTTATTTGTTATCCTCTCTCTTTTAGTCTGCTCAAGTTCTTCAAAATGGAGGACCTTGAAAGTTCACAATTATGACAATATAAAATGTGTTTGTGTATCTATGGTGAAGTGTGGGAATGAAGTGATAATGAAATAAGTGATGGGTGTGGGGGCGGGGTATTAAATTACCATTGATTTAATCATCATTTTTAAAGCATCCATAGGTTAACACCAATGTTGGGTGGTTCTCATTAGGTGACTTGGTCCTCAAACCAATTTTCACATTGAGAATCAATCATCTCATTTTGAGTGAAAATCAAATTAAAATTTGGTTTTAAGGTTCTCACCCATGTGAAAATCGAGTAAGAAAACCGAAAGCAAAATTTTTTTCATAAGAAAAAAAAAACCATATGGGTTTTCACATGAAAACCCAATTCCAATTCTCATGGTCTTAAACAAGGCATAACAAACACATTGGCCATGCTTGCCTTGTTAATAAATAAGATGTTGTACATCTACGTACTGTGTCCACACTCTGAACACCAAAAAAATCCGTTCCAATCTAAACAGTCTAAACACTTTCACTAAAGAAACCAGTTCACGAGTTCACCTAATGTGAAACCAGTTCTAATATAGTAAAACTTCCAAAAGCTGTATCTAATGCAATATTCCCTATCCTTGTGGGGGCAGGGCCCAACAAATTTGGTTCATTGGTTCCTCTTGTTCTTCTTCTCACATGGGGCTAATGGTATTGGCTCCTCATGTTCTTTTTTTTAATGGGGCTAGTATTATCGGTTCATGTTGTTGTTTTCACATGGCCTTGTTGTTATGGGCTCCTCTTGTTTTTCTTCTCACTTGGGGTTACTATTTTTTTTCGTTTCTCTTACTTCTATTACTCTTCATCCATTATTATTTTCCCTTTTTTATTCATTATGAGAAAATATAAGGTCTTGCAACTGGGCTTGCAATTGGGTTTTCCAGTCGTAATGAACACTTGCAACTCATGGTATTTATACGTTCTTGAGTGCTAACGGACAAGTTGCAACAATTGCAATGGACACCTTATGTTGTATACAATATTGCATATACAATACAACTCACATGCAACTATATGCAACTTCTTTGCGTCTAATCTTCACATCAAATTTTCATGCACATTCCAACATGGTGAATGAAATGCCATTGTGGTTTTGCATCCATTTGTCAACAAATGACGTATGTTAATAGCTTTTGCAAATTATTTAGAATTATTTTATAATTAGTCTAAAAATATATTCTTTAATTATTTCATTCATCCATTTGAGTAACGAATTTTGTTCCTTTTCTTTGCAACTAATTTACAACTAAAGATGAAATGAAAACAAAAGATTTAGTGACTAATTTGCAAATAGGTGTTTAAGTTTGGGTTTCAAAGCAATTGTATGGTAGTTGATTTTAGTAGTATTAAATAACTAAATTAGAACTTACAATGCAATTATAATTATACAAATTTGACACAACCATTATCATGTTAACATAATTATAATAGATAATGTTGAATTACATTGGACATCACTATTTATAAACATGAAATGGATTTGAAACTTTAAATAGATTTACATTCCATGTTGAAGAATACATTACAAAAAAAATTCAAAAAAATTTCTATCAAAAAACAATTTAACTATGAATCTAAATCCCAAACTATTTGTAACAAACATTTTTCTTTATCTAAACAAAAGGTCAAATCATAAAAATGATGACCACAACAATTAAATATTGTCATCTAAAACACTATGTTTCATAAATGAATGTTTTCTTCTATTTTTTATTGAAATGGTGCTTGAACCATGTAATTTTTCAATCCACCATATTTGTTTTAAATCTAGCATGTTATGATATTTAGTTCTAGATGTGAAATGAAATTAGTAGCATATCCTAACATTGTAATGTCAAAAAAATTTAAATAATCCCTCAACTTGAATAAACTAGTTTATTATTATATTGCCACTAACATGCATCTTATTTGTCATTAAAATGTGATGTATGTAGAATATTGATACAAATTACACTATCATTTGTACATTTGCAAATGAAATCACAATCAGGTAAATTGAATTACAATTTAGGGTACTTTTGAAAGAATCTTACCTTGTATATTTAATTTTGATGTTGGTGGATTGAAACATAATGAAAGTTCAACCCTATAACATAAAAACAACAAAAGTCATCACAAATGTTCAAACACAAAACAAGACATATGTAACATGATTATCAATAAAAAATCACCTTTGATAAATATCTCATCATTATAAGTTAAACTAAACTTGTATAATCAACTCTTAAATAACATGGAGTATATTTTCACATCATTTAAAAAAAGTATATGTAAATAAACAAAAAACTAAGAATCACAAACCTTCAAATCCAAGAGTAAAAGTAAGAACCTTCAACATCCAAAAGCAAAAACCTTCAGCATTTAAAAGTAATAACAAGAACCTTCAACATCCAAGAACAAAAGTAAGAACCTTCAATTTTCAAGAATAAAAGCAAGAACTTTCAACATTTAAAACCAAAAATAAGAACTTTCAACATCCAAGAGTAAGAGTGATAACCTTTTAATATCAAAAGATAAAAGTAAAAACCTTCGACATCCAAAAGTATGAACAAGTACCTTCAACATTCAAAAGTAAGAACAAAAACTTTCAACTTTTTTAGAAAAGAACCTTCAACCTCTTTAAAAATAAAAACAAGAACTTTCAACCTCCAAGAGTAAAAACAAAAGCCTATAAGCATAAGTGCATGAAGGTCATTGATGCATTGGGGCAGATATGTTGATATACTACCATGTGTCACTTATTTAATGGTTTCCTGCCCAAATTTCAAATCTTTAAATTTCAAATTTTAAGTTGAAATATAGTTGTATACTAGTTGTAAACAAGTTGAAATGTCACATATATTAAGCAATAAAAATGTATACACGTGACATGATCGTATGTGTTACTTAAGGTTGTACATCTGTTGCAAAGTAGTCATTGATTAATAACTAAATTTATCCTAATTGTGATGTAATTGTTACATGCAATTAAAGTGTAACTTGACAACAAAGTCAAACATGGTTGACTATAACTGTATATATAATGCATACATATTATTTTATAAATATACATCTTGCAACTAATTTGCAACTACAGTATAACTCCTTGATTTTTTGACGTGGCATTTACTTATTAATTTGTCATATTTCCATGGGATAGTTGCAATGTAGTTGTATAATAGTTGTTTTGGAGCTCTAGTTATAGAGTAATCTAGTTGCCATAGATGCAATTTCTTATAATGATTGGTATTACTCTTCTTTTTACTACTATTATTTTTTTATTATTATTACTTTTTTCCATTGCTTTTATTCTTTTCACATAGTGTGGTTTTTTTCCTTTGATGAAGTAATTAAATTATTAATTAATAAATTTTATTTTAATTAATAAAAAATAGTAATCAAGTTGTGAAAATCGTTTGTTCTTGAATATATGAAAATCTGTAACCAAAAAAGGAGGATCCAGAAAACCCGCAGAATTGACGCGATCTCCCATGGACCCTGGTTCTCACACTCTATCAATCCACCTCAGATCCACAGACACCTCACCTTTCCTGACTTGGACTATCTTCTTGCCATCGCTCACCGATCTACTTGCAACTTGAAGACTGACAAACCCAGCAAC
>Ga0116227_10005539_pt1 | contig 26500 bp, 20 predicted proteins | sample S1TSphgellanicum_FD_89693 | JGI IMG/M metagenome (GOLD analysis project Ga0116227, IMG submission 89693) | Host-associated microbial communities from peat moss isolated from Minnesota, USA - S1T2_Fb - Sphagnum magellanicum MG | ecosystem: Host-associated > Plants > Peat moss > Unclassified...
AAACAAAACCACATGATGAAGAAGTATGAAGGGATACTATCAAGAAGCGTAAGGAGACGATGAAGACGAGACGTTTGGTGCGCCATGGGTAGACAAAGATCTCTCAAGCCTCCTTCTCCTCCTCTTCCTCCTCATCCGCCGACTCCCACCGACCCATTCTCCAACAAATCGTCGTCATCGTCCTGCTGCTGCTTCTGCCTCCTTTTTCGCAGTCGCCAACACCAACCCGACGCTGTTGTATAGCCCCGGTCACGTAAAAGCTACAATTATGCAGAACCAAAGAGAAGCTGAACCATGCAGAAGCTAAGAGAAGAAGACGCGAGTACAATGCTGGATGGGTACACGAGACTACAAGTGCTGTAACAGAAGAAGAAAAAGAAGAGTATCAATCCCCGTGCCGCATGGCTGCTGCGCGAGCGAGCACTCGACGCTTCCGACGTGAGAGGGAGTGCGCAGAGAAAGCAAAGAAGTGGACATTTTTGGTTTCCAACAGATTAGGGTTTCTGCAAGCTTGGCAATTTATTACCTTGTACCTGCATTTCTTTTTCAACTTTAGCTGCCCCTGCCCTGTTCCTTACCCAAACCTGCCCACCCCCTGCCCCTCCTCCACCTACAAGTGTCAGACGGATATCAAAAACAAGGACAGAACCGAAGGTTATCAGGGCGGTTCTTAAAGTGCTTACTCTGGAAATAGCTATTGCACATTGAACTCTTTATATACTAATACACTAAAACTAGAGTTATCCATAAAGTCATATGATTTAAGGGGGCGAAAACGGCCAGTTTGGGCATAATAGGCCCATTAATAACTGGGACCCAAACTAGTTTTTACACCAATTTTGGTGGTAAACTGAGTTTCGTCCTGTCTTTCCTTCTTCCTGAGCGCTTCCACTGCTGCTACCTATATTTTCACTGCTCCTACCTGTACAACTACTATAACTACTCTCGAACCTTGTGCACTAAATGCTGAAACTCACCCAGCATTTCATAGTGAGATTTAATAAAAAATTCCTTACTTTGGTGGATACCATTGAAAGAGGGGAATAGGGGGGTGAAAGAGAGGGTGACTTTACAGATAACCTTAGTATATAACCTGAAAGGTAAAAAATGTGAAGAACTGGTTTTGAAAATTGTACTCAACCCCCACAGGGTATCAGAGGAGGCTCCAACTTCCTAGGTGCCATAACCATGGTTCTCAGAAAAAAATAAACAAATGGTTATCAAACACAAGAACCGACCCAACCATTATATTGGCAATACTTAAGGTTCATAATCACAGTAGCCATTATATTGGCAATACTTAAGGTTCATAATCATGGTAACCATTATATTGGCAATACTTAAGGTTCATAATCATGGTTCTCGGACAATCAAAGAGCCAATTGTGACACCTTTAACCAGAGTTGGTCGAGGATTGTGTTTTTTAAAAAACTCGAATAACCACCAGCTATAAACTGCTGATGATGCTATTACTGGTCCTTCTGTGATAACCTCCGGTTCTTTACAGTTTTGGGCATGACAAATGGTGTTCGTCAATTGTAATTTTTGCTCCAAAAACATCACAATTGACTGTTTCCCGATTTTCAAATATTAAAAAACTGGAACCGGTGGTTATTAACAAAATCAAATTCCCACCCACGTCGTGATAAAGTGTCAGGTGGGTATTAGAAACTGCGCCGGACTCCCAGGGTATCAGGGGAGGTTCTTTACAGGTACAATCATGGTTCTCAAAAGAAATCAAATACCCGGATTCAATATATATATCCATGGTTCTCAACAAATTTGACACAGTTCAAATAACCACCCTAAAAATGGCCCATTCCGTCATGAATTATGGCAGTGATTTTTTATTTTTATTTTAAAAGCTGAAAACCGACAATCCTCTAATTGTGAAATACTTTTAGAAACTAGAACTCATGGTAATTTTTTTTAATTAAATAAAAAAGTAACAAAATATAATTTTAATAACCAAGTTTGGGTGTGAATATGTTTGGTTTAGACCAGTGTTGTGCGTGTACGTGTATAATATTCATTTACATTCATGTAAGTGTAAATGTAAAATACAAAATGTGTAAATGTAAAATTATATAAAATTATTTTATGTTGTGTAAAAACAGTGTAAGTGTATGTATAAAAAATACATCTATATAACTTTACACAGTCATATAAAACAGTGTAAATGTGTGTGTGTGTGTGTGTGTGTGTGTGTGTCTATATATATATGATTTTACATGCTTATGTAAAACAAAATAAATATAAAATAATTTTAAAATGCGATTTTTACTTGAGGAGGGGAAATTTCATAATGTCTTTGATGATAAGCCAACAAAATGGCGCATTGCAAAAAAAAAAAGCATCAAAAGATACACCCACAACTAATCACCTAATATGACTTTGCAAGAAGATATGGTCATTAAAGTATATAATAAAATTATCTATAAAGTAAGGAAAACAACACTAAAACCCTGAGTTTGACCATAAATAGGGTGAGATTCAAAAAAATAAACACCTACCCAAAAGAAAAACATTAGCATTTGGTGAACTCGATTTTTGTAGTGAACTGAGTTTCACCCTGTCTTTCCTTTTTCTTTAGCGCCTCCAGCGTTCTGCATATATTACACTGGTGAACTGAGTTTCACCCTGTCTTTCCTTTTTCTTTAGCGCCTCCACCGTTGCTGCATATATTTCACTGACCCTACTTGTAAAGCTACTATAATTAGTCTTGAACCTTGTGCATTACATGCTAATTTTCAGCATTTCATTCCCAGATTTAATAAAATTTCCTTACTTTATGGATACCACTAAATGAAGGGCTTGAGGTGAAAGGAGGCCCAAAGACAGGGTGGTGACTTTACGAATAATTTTAGTATTTACACTTACAGGCCCCAAAACACTTTCATAGGGCTGTGTAAGTGTATTTGACAAATATTTACACCGGCCTTGTGTAACTAATATATATATATATATATATATATATATATACACTGCAACAGGATAAGTATAAGTGTAAAAAGTTTGGATGTGGAAGTGTAAATGATTTACACTTACATGGGATTTACATATCGTATATATCATTATTGACACTTACATGCACAACACTGGTTTAGACAAGAGTACATAAAAAATGAGAATTTCTTTTACTTGGTTCAAGTTTGAGGTACCCACAACCATATTCTCTCTTGTGTTGGTAAATAGTTCCAATATGAATAACTTTTTTATTTTTATTTTTTGGATTCAAGATTTAGAACCCAATGTACACATTGCACCAAATGTACAATATTATGTTTCACATCTTTGGATCTATTATAATCAAGATTAAATTGTTGGTTTATACATTAAAATTTGTGGTAGATTTGTCTAATGTGATAAAAGGTTCAACATTTTTAATCATGCATCCAAATGGCTACCAAAATGAGTTGCTAATTGTGAAATGTTTTTACCTTGGCATGTATCAATGTTTTTGCGCAAGAAAGGAGGTTGTTCAATTTATGTGCTTCTATTGTGGATCATAATCCACAAGTTTGAATCCAAAATATGAACTTTGTGGTTAGTCACTTGGGGAAGTTATTCTTTGTTTTGGGGAAGGTTTTTCTTTAATAATTTATGAAAATGCAAGATCAATCTATGGTTACTTCCATGGGGAATAAGTTATTTTTTAATAATTTATGGAATGTGTGAGATCAGTTTATGGTTAATTTTGGAAAGTTATTTTTTGTGTAATTTATGAAACATGTGATATAGAAGATGAAATTGATGAGAGTCATGTCAACTTGGAAATTGATTTTGTTGCCCTTGGTGTTATCAAGCCTTGAATTGAAAGAGTCAAATGGTATTGCATAATATTGTAGAATTCATGTGTTTTCAAGCTTGGAAAACCATATTATTTATTGAATGAGTTGTCTAAAGTTGGATCAAACCCTATTGATTATAATTATAATTGCAATGATTGTGTATTTTATTTTACATTTTATTTGTAAGACTTGGATGATAATATTACAAAATCTATGAACACCTTGAACAAGGTAAATTTTATTTCCTCATGGCACATACTACAAAACCTCTTGGGGGAAATCATCTCCATTTTATTCCAAACAACATGCAAAATAATTATAATAATTTATAATTTACTTAAATGTAAATAAGGTGTTTATAGTTTATTATGAAAACATATTTAATATATTTTAAATATAGCTAGAATATAAATAAAATATTCCAATGACAAGAAATGTTGAAGAATTAGCACATGGGAAATTTTGCATAATTTTTTGTACAATCATCCCCATACAATTTATTTTCTTGAGAAATGTTTCTATAAATTTAAAAAAATTCTCACCATCTTTAGCTTAGAGTCCATTCAATAATACACCATCATTTGGAGAATTTAATACTCTTTCTCCCCACCAATTCTACATTCAAATTATATCATTTTTTACAAAAATCAATCCCATTAATCTAAGCTCTATATTTGCACCAAACATCTTTAGATTTCAATGCTAATTTTTTTAAATCGATTGTGATGATTGTCATCTCATCCCTAAGAAAAAAAAAAATTCATCTCTCTAGTTTTTCAAAAAACGTGAGTAGTAATCCACATGGTCATCTAATTAAGCTTCATGTGCAAACAAGTGTTGGAGTTGTCTCATCTCCAACATTAATACTTTCATTATTAGATTAGTAGTTGTATTATTGGTCATTATTAAAATCTTCATTGGTATTGCCTACAATAAAAGAAGGGCTTGTAATGATTTATCCAAAACACAATCGAATCACATGTTTCATGTCATCCCAATCCATGGGTTCAAAGTTATCAAACAATGTAAAATCCCATTGAAGATAATCTTGAAAGACAATTTTCCAATTTAGATTCAAAAAATTTAGAAGAAAAAAAAATGTTTCACATTCTTTGGAATTGAAAATGGTTGGTTGTCAATCTCCTTTAACATACTAACATAGTTGATGATATCTTCGCCCTCTTTGAATTTGCATCTAATACTAAAATCACATGTACACCTTTTGGCATCAATTGCTTTTCAACATGAAAATGTCAATCGGAGGCCCTCACTACATAGTAAGTCCATGCATCATATTCACAACCAACTACAAAAGCAAAAAGTTCCACCATGTTACTAACATTCCTTCAAATTTTAGGCTTAACCTACATACATATTTGTTTCAATTGAAACATTTGTAATTCACAAATTTAAAAATTACTCAAAAAGTTGTAAATATTTTGTCAAGTTCATTCTATTGTAAATTTACATTTTCAAGAGGACCACAAACGAAAAACATTTCACCTAAAATATCATATTTTCATTCATTCATTCATTTCCTCCCCAACTTCCTTTGTTGCCATCACAATTGCTATAATTCATTTTTCAAGGTTTTATATTTTGGAAGGGCATGGCGCTTGCATGTGATGAACATTCATCCATCTCTTGTGATCATTTTCATTCACCTTCTCATTTTCACTATAACTTTCCACCAACTTTTTCATTTGTTATGTAATATAAAACAATAACAAATTTAGTTATTACAATGCCATGTTTTATTGGCCTAAAAATTTCTTCAACCTCATGTTACTTTGTAAAACCTCCCTTAACACCTCCCAAAACGTTTTTTCAAAAAATCAAATCCAAAATGGGAAAAAAATGAAATAAAAATAAGTTTTAAAAATTAGGAATTAAATTGGTGTGAGATTTATAAATGAATTACCAATTGTGCATGGATTTTGTCCATCTTTCCAAGCCCAAAGAACATGACCATCTAAATCTCCACTAACATCATGGCATAAACCCATTATTTTTTACATGAAATAACCTTCAACCATGCTACCTTTAGATGTGATTATTGTTGAATGAAATTTTTCAATGTTTTGAAATACCCATCAATGAAAAACATTCATTAAGAACTTGCATTCCTACCAACTTCACTTCTTGCACCAAATATACCCAAAAAAATTATTGGCCATTGGTAAATGAAGTTCAAAATTGCATATGTAGAAGAGTCATCATGTCAAATGTTTCTTTTTTCATCATGGGGAAACTCCTTTGGTAGGCACAAATTCTACTCAGAATTGTTCTTTACCTACTAATAAACAATATAAATTGTACTCTCAAAAATACTTATAACATATATAATCTGTGGTGTTACTCATTTTATTTTTTCTATAGATTGTATTCACACATGTTTTTATTACAATTAATATTTTCTTATTTCCCATATACTTTATTATTCTTTATAACCAAAATATGTGGTCAAGATTCATAATTTAGTTAAAAAACACAATAGTTTCAAAGTAGTATCACTATTTTTTTTTAAATCAATATTCTATTGTTTTCTTTACTCAGAATTGAATATATCAAACATTTGTAATATAAAATGTAGAATTTTAAAATGAAGTTGGAAAATATGTGTTCATAATCTAATAGTACTCTAAACCACTTACTACGTCTCTATTCTATTCTCGAGCAACTTTCTAAATTTCTATGTGTGTAAAAAATAATTTCCAAATCCTCATTAAAGTTCCATAATTACATCATGAGTCTTTTCCCCCCAAAATTAATTTGAACATCAAACTAATGAAATGTTTTCATCCTATCCAACTAACTAGCCATCTTCATCTTGTCTTGTTGAATCCCCACCATTTCTCATGGTAACATTCTACCAATTGTTGAATCTTTGCCATTCACCTAGTGACATCCTTCCATTCACCTCTTTGGAACAAATCTAGCAAATGAGTTGTGCCAACTTGTAAATTGAATCCATGATCCCTAATGTCATCAAACAAATAACTAAAAAAGACAAATGATATTGGATGATGTTGTAAAAATCATGTGACTTCAAACTTTTAAAATAATATTCTTTTTTAACAAGTTGTACAAAGTTGCACTAAATTGTATTGGCGTCTTGACAAATTTAAGAACTTCCAAAAGCACCTTCCATTTTTTTTTCCTACAAAGTGCAATGAGTTGCCATGTACACAAACTTGCTTATGGCATTGGGTTAAGGTGTCCAAATAAGCTTCTTCATGTTGGATGCACCCAAGTTTGTTTTAAACATTTTAATGGTGACTTGCATACATTTTTCACAATGTGCATTGAATCAAGTAAATGGTGAATGAATAGCTTTGGCCAGTACTCAAAGGTATGAAATGCAAAAAAAAATTAAATTAAATGTACCTGAAAAAATTACCATGATTGGATCCCCTAACCCTATGGTCTCCAACACATGTTTCTAATGAATTTCAACTACCTTCTTCCATAAGGTTGCCCACACATTTGTTGTTGTTTGTGATGGTGGTGGGCAATTTTCTTCAAGGCCATTCAATAAATGATTTGATTCATTTTGAAATGGATGATCCATTGATAAGAATATTTTGTGTTCATCAATAATAATCTTCTTTAAATCTTCAAAGTACCTTGCATTAAATCTTGACCCTAAAATATCAAATATTTGTCATGATTTCCTTAGATTAAAGTTTTGTTATGTAATGATTAATAAGCTTGTTGAAGTTCACTTCATTATGTTGAGATTTGATAAACATTTCAATGCTGAAATCATTGATTATTATCATCGAATATAATGTTTCCTTTAAGTTCAATTGTTTTTAATTAATTATAAATGAACTAAAATTAACAATGTTGAAAGTTTGGATATGGCCAGGCAAAAGTAATGGACATTTCTTTCAAAAAAATTCACACTTTATCTTATGTTATGGCATACTAACAATCATTGGAGAAAGCACAACCAACTTGCAATAACCTTGAAAAATTTCCTCCAGGCTTAAAGTTTAATAACAAACAACATGCTTTAAAACATTAGTCATAGCATTCAAATTAGAACCTTCATATTTAACATAAGCAATTATTTTCTTCCTTAGACAATATCGATCCAATAGCTTTGTCAAACTTATTGTTAATGCATGTTTTATAATCTTTGGTGCTTCAAATAGTCTAATATTAATTTGTTTTGGTTTTAATGCCTTCCAAAAAGGAAAAAAAAAAAGCAAAAACATCATGAGCTTGATGAGACATCCATAGATTAGAACTTCTTGTTGTAAAGATACAATCCCCCAACAATGGTAAAACACATTTTTGCTTGCATTTTTCCACCAATTCAAGCAAAACTTCTTGAGAACTATTTTTTGGATGGAAACATCAATCTTAGACATAAATGCATTATAAATCTTTTTAGCCATACACTCTCAACAAATTACATTAGAAGATGGGTTTTAATAGTTAACAATGTTACATCCTCCTAACCTTTTTTTTTTGTTGAGGTTCATCTTTCTTTCAAAAGGGATTGTGGACCTAAAAAAAACTTGAAATTGAAGTTGTAAAAATGTTAGGTCTCTTTTAAGTTGATTGTTTTGTGATTATTATTCTACCAAAACTGTTTAGTTTTTTTAAAAATTTCTTTGGAAGCACAACATAATCAAAATCCATATGTTTTTTTAATGTTGTTATTCCATTGTTTTTAAAGTATGAAATAATTCCTTTCTTTAATTGTGTTATGGAATTTGTTATTGTTATTTGATTATTATAACATACATGGCATCACATTAATTGAAGAACTTTGGCACCATCTTTAATTTAATAAAAAGACCAAGACAATGAGTTCCAATTATGGGGCTACAATATATTTATTTGCTCATGCAATTTTGCTAATATATTTTTTGTTTTTACATATGTAGTTTGTGACATTCTAGTTATTTTTGTTTGAGTGTTTGAAATATTTTCAAATCTTTTTTCAAATGGTTCATTGTTCATTTCAACTTCATTATGAAAATATCCAATGATTTATTTTCATTCCTAGATGATTGTCCATTTTTTTCCAACAATCACAATAATTTTGGCCAAATCAAGGAGGGAAATAATTAAGTAATACCCAAAAAATGAACAAAAAGAAAATGTTTACATGGATACAAAATTAGTTCAAAAAACAAAATGCTCAATCTTTTATAATAAGGAACCTTCGCTTAATAAACTTGCAGAAACACAACCAACAAAATTTTAAACATGCAAAAGCAAGAAATAATGATGGGATTTTTTAAAAATAAAAAAATAAAAAACCCCAGAAAAATAACAATTTAAATGATATTACTTACCAAAAATATGTTGACATGCTCCAAAGCTTGCAAAAAAACACTATAATGCAAATTTCAAGAGAAAAATGGAAAATCCAAATGTTTATTCTACATATACATGAAAAAATGAAAAAAAAATCTAATGAAAAAATCTAATTTTCCATATAAAAGAAAAAAACATGAAAGAAAAAAAAATGTAGTAAAAAAATAGTGAAAAAACTAAAAATTGTTATAAAAAAATAAAGAAAAAAATTGTGAAAGAAAAATATATAAAAGGAAAAATAAAAAGAAAGAATAATTACAAATAAAAAATAACAAAGAAAAGAATAATTACAAAAGAAAAAAAAGGTTACTTCAATGGAAGTCAGCTTGAACTATAGTTGGCCTCCCCGCTTTTCGTTTTAAAACCTACACATATAGGTAAAAGGCCAGTATTACACAAAAGGAGGCAATGAACAAAAAAAAGGTGACAAACAAAGAACAACAAGTTTGGTAGGTACTTTAACATGTGACATGTAGGTGAGTAAGTGATTCAAGTATGTGATGAACATGTGACATAGGCATGTGATGAACATGCAATGTAAATGGCACATGCAGACAACGAACGATGAATGACGAACATGCAAGTAATGAGAATGTAAGCAATGAGCAAGCAAATGGACACATAGGCATGTAATGAATGAGCAAGCCATGAGGAAAAAGGTGATGGGAGAAAGCGACGAACTAAATATAGGCATATAAGAACAAGGAAAATGGGAAAAAAAAGAGAAAAAAATGTAAAAAGAAAGGCAAATTATCAAATAAAATGCATTAAAAATTTTAAAAACACAATGCACAATTGAAAAATAAATTGTTTCTATAGTTTTAAAATGTGAAAAACTCTTATTCATGGACAAAATCACACAAAACACAAAATCGAACGAAGTTTGAGCTTGGACCTCTTTTATTTTTATTGAAAGAAGGGAAAAAAACAGTTGAAAGTTGAAACCTTAACCACATTAAACTTTAACTTTTAGAAGTAGGTTTAGAAAATTCATGGAATACCTTGTGCCCCCTACAAAAGGATTTAGAAAAAAATAATCATCTGACACCTAACATGTACTTTTTAATTTACCGTATACAAGGATGAGATTCAGGATTAGGTTTAAACCCAATACCCTACCCATGTATCAAGTTTTTTTAACAAAAAAAAACTTAGTTAGTTCTCCTAATGCTTGATAATCAAGCTTGATTAGAATTCGATCAATTCATAGTGAGAATCGAAAAACTTGAATTTTAGCCTTGTGTGAAAAAAATGATAACTAATAAAATTCAAGGTGAAAAATGGCCTCAAAATGGAAGCAAGCTTCACCCAATTCTTGAGAGTTGCCCAACATTGAAAAAGACCCATAATCAAATGTCAAAATGCAAATTAAAATATATTTGAATATTTTATGAGGTGGAACATATTTTGTATCAAGAATTTCATTTCAACCATCGTTAAAAAACTTATCACAATATCAAAGTCTTTCAATCATATCATCACCAAAACACACGAATATCAAGGTACATCATGTTATGTGTGAATGAAATTGACTTGGGCAATTCAATTCACTCTGAAAGTTTGCCTTGGTCCAAGTGTACCAATTGTATTGTTGAGTAATTGACCATACTTCAATATTCTCTCCATTTTGAACAATATTTCTCTAGACTAGATACGTTTATTCCATTATATGTTTTCAATATAACATTGTAGGTTGCCTAATACAAAATTCTAATGAAAATTATTCAAAAGAAGAGTTGGCTTGTCAATAGTGACAATTCAAATATAAATAATTATCAAATTGCATTGAAACAATGAACAAAATCAACATGTGTGTGCAACTAACCTTTGGTGATGATGAAACCATGTGTTGCATTTTTCCATGAATGGTGATAAGTTGGATGACCCAATGGTTTTTCCACATTCCTCCACTTTGAATCTATTCTACCTCTTTTTTTAGGTTGCAAAGGGTGATGTGTACAAATGATAGAAGATGGAATGAAGCCCTAAAATCCTCTTTGAAAAAATTGAAAGTCCTTCAAGTCTACAATACAAATGTTATTATGAAGCTCAATAAAAGATTGAAGAACAATATCCTGAATTGATTTTTGACAATCTATGTTGTAAACACAAATTAAAGATGCATAAAAAGAAGGCATATATGTGAGTTCTTAGGAGACTTGAAAAAGGAATAAGGCTTGGCTTTCAACTTTTTGAAGCAAAAGGTCTAGACATGGAGTTGGGGGAAGCTTAAAACTAGGGGTTTCAAGTTGAATTCCGTGAAAGCGAAATAATCAAGAAAGACCACCATTTCAGTTTCCAATACATTACGCCTTCTCATTCTTTCCATCCTTGTGATAACCAGTCATTGACAACAACCAAAGATAGCTTTCCTTTTCTCAAGTCTTCTTTTCATTTGGTAGCCCCTAAATGTAAATTGGGGTAAAGAAATCTTCTATCAATTGCATAAATTTGATCATAATGAACCACCCATGTACCAAATACCATACATTGAAAGACCATTATAACTTAGGATAGCTTTCCATTAGGATATTATGATTATAACATTACCACTTTACGTTTTATTTTTTCAAGTACCTTTGCTTTCAAGTGACTCTACTAGTCCAGCATTGACAAAATGCGAGAGTTGTGAGAGTTACCAATCAAACTGTAACTCACCATAAAGTGACATTTGATTTGATTTTTAATGGGAACATGCTCCCAAGGTTCCTAACATTGATTAACTACATATTTTCAAAGTAGTTGTAGCTTTCCAATGGAAAGCACTTGTCCATGTAGCAAGAAACAAGGCCTTATGTCAATGTATGTGTGCTCCCATTGGCCCACAAATTCCAAAACATAAAAACACCCCGATATGTCTCCCTCTCCACACATGCTCCAGATTCATACATTATGGAGTTGGAATCTCCACAATTTCTAGAGAATGCTCACCCTAAAAAACATACTCATATAATCCCGTTACACACTACACTAGGTAGCTGCATAGGTGAGGGTAGAGACATAGACATGTTCTTTCGTTAAATAGTAGCCTTAACATGTTGGCAGGCAAACGATTTCTTTCTGATAATGTGCAGCAAGACAGATGTCTTTGTGCACCTTCTTGATTAAGAAGCAACAAATGCAATCAGCAATAAACAACAATCAGACAAGACACCACGGAATCAGAGAAGAAAACAGTCCATCACCAACAAAAATATATTGTAACTGAACAAAGCTATGGAAGTGGCTCCATCACCAGCACCCTATTATGAGAGTTGAAAGAAACCCTCAGTACCAACACACAGAATCCAAGCGAACAGGCCATTGCTGAACCTCAACCAATGGGGTTTCAGCCATTGCTGAACATAGGTCCCATTAGATGATAGCCATACAAGAAAACAAGCAAAACTTGTGTTAACATAATGTCCCGCCACTTCCATCCAGCATCACATCATGATAACGAGGAGAGATCGGAGAATTTGAGTAAGAAGATTAGGGTATACAACAAGACTAGGAATGCACTACAAAGAAGAAAAAGATACCCCATTCCAAATACAGGGCAAGAATTACCTATCCTCATCACATTTTCAGCAGAGAGCACACATAGAGCTACCAAAAGTTAGTCATGCATAAGCCTGTCACTTTAAAAGCTTCCTTCATGTAGGCTAAAACACAGAAGACAGTTACATTTTTCGCTAGTGAAGCCCAGATAACAAATGTTTCGAACACAATGCTAACAATTCCACCATGAACTTCCCTAATTCACAAGCAGCTCAACTATCCAGAATCTAGAAACACACCAGGTCGTCAACCCAGAGTATCATTACCCAGTGAAAAACAACAAAGCTATATCAGTTGGCACACTATGTCAAAGAATTTTACAATGTTCCATAACATATCTGACACATATGGTCTAGAGAAACAAATCTGCAAATTCTGCAACACAGAATAGATACAGAATGCTACAGTTTTCAGACCACAGCAGAAAGAAAGAAACCTTTCAGACCATCCCAATCAAACCACAAAAAGAATTCTTACTTGAGGACACCCCAAGTGAGTGAAGCTTTGATCTTGCAAGTCCACCAAGTTAGAAATGTGCACTACCAGTCAAATGAAAAAGCAAGGTACCATGTGCAAAGGATTGGAGTAATGACAAAGCTGCCAAATGAAGAAGGGAACAACCCTACCAAAAATATTTCCAGACACTGTAGAAGGATCATCAGATCACACACATGAATATCATTTGCACAGCAGTTGAAGAAACCCACACTGTTTATGGGCAAGCAAACTTTTGATATCTATTTTCATATTCTCTCATCATCAGCAGCAATTCACTGCCAAATTTTGAAGCAAACAACACACTCTGATGCACAGCTTGGAATTGAAGCTGCCTCGAATCTGGTATTGTAGGTATTGGAATACAACATCTAGCCAAGCGGCTTTGGCAACTCCAGCATCAGTACAATCTGTACTACATACACCTTTCTTTCATAGTAGAGCTGCCAGCTAGACTTTTTCGTGCTCCACATTTGGAGGAAAAAAAACAACACAACATCCTGGAAATGTACAGAGAACTTACAGTGTTAACTACACATTCTGATGTCTAATTGCCAAAATGGCACCCACCGTCTTTATATCACGGTTCGTGGCTGTTGAATCCGGTATGTGTGGCTCTTCCTCGGGAGGTTGACATAGTTGTTTGGAATTTTATCATGATTCTTCGATGGCTTGCTCCACTGTGTCTGTGGCTTCTGCACCTTCGTCAACTCTTTGCATGCGTTCACATTCACTAAGTCTATTTCGTCGTCACAGAACACATCTGCAGCATAAACAAACCAAAAAAAATAATCAAGAAACCAGAGCCAAAATCTGCAAAAACGTATGTCAAGCGAAGTAGACAGACGAACAGCATGGCAGAAAGGAGCTTGCCGTAATATGTTATCGGCGGGCACTACAGAGCATCTCCGGAGCCACTGGAGGAAGCCAAAACAAAGCTTCGTAAAAAAGTGCGGCTTGACTTCTACTGGACAGAGAAAAGAACAAAAAAAAAAAAAGAAAGAGCTCAGGAAAGTCCAAGAGTCCTACCGTCCTCAATATCCACATCCAATAACTCTCGAGCAGCTTCCTCTAGGTGTAACTGATCCTGATACTCCAGAAACTCTTCAAGATCGGCAAGCTCTTCAAAGTCTTCCGCAAATTGGACTTGCTCACCATCAGAACCGGCAACCTTCGAACTCATCCAAACTTTCCGGAAAGCAGGATCTGTTTCCATAAGTGTCCACCACTCCGACGAGAAGTCGTCGGGTACAGCAGCACGGTAGCTTGCGGCCGGAACGAAAACCGGCGCATCCGGGTTCAGATTTGATCTCGCTTTCAAACTAGAAGTCTCCATGGCATCCACTCCGATCTCTCCGCACATGAAACTGCCGTGCTTCCTCCTATTTTCTCCCTCCAAAACATACACAAATTAAGAACAACAGATCTACTACTATTCCTTCCTTGAAACACACGACACACCTTTCTTCCACTTTCCTTCTGCCGACAAACCCCAACAAGAAGAGCACGACAAATTCTTCCTCCTCCGCTGCTGGAAACTCCTCCAAATTACACCACCACTCTGGTCAAGAGGAATAGCTCATTTATTTGGGCAATAACCGCGTTTGTTCTTCGCAAAAAATCAACAACGCGTTGCGAAACAGCGTTTGCAACGAAGAAGTAGAAGAAGAAGAGAAGAGGCAACAGCAGCGTTCCTTTATGAAGCAGGAAAAGTCCTCCCGAGAGCTTCACCAAAATTACCACAGTGAATTCCAGAGTTAACCGCCCTTTTTTACCGTTGTGTAAGTTCACTTTTAGATCACTCAACCTTTAAGTTAACTTACCCCTATTTACTTTTTACTTTACATGCCCCAGTGTGTGTGCGTCTTTTTCTTTTTTTTCATTTTTGTGATATCCAAAATTTGGAGAAATTAAACTTTCCCAAAATATCGCAAAATTAGTCAATTTTAGGCTAGAAAAAAAAAATTCAAATTTTTGGTCGAAAATTGGTGAAATTTTTACCCTATCAACACTGCAAGTTACATTCAGGATTTTTTAAAAAAAATTTGGGGGGGGGGGGCAAGTTTTTGAGGTAAGTGGCTTGGGATTCATCCATAAGAGAATTTAGCCAAAATTTGGTCACAAGTGAGAGAGAAAAGTAGAAACATTTAGGATTTCTCTTATATTTTGCCAACATTTTGGAACCTATTATCTAAATATGGCAACTTTTTTTAAAAAATCATAAATATGATGGCTTGGGCCCATTCCGTTTCAAGAACTAGAATTCTACTAGTTCTTAATTAATCTGGGGTAATGATTACGGAACTCAAGCAGTTCTAGGAATTGGGGCCTGCACAAGGCTCCCGAATCAATCCTACCTCCTCGGCAAGCCCCCCTCATTCCGCGAACAGCCTCATTCTTAGTCCTTAGTCCCCACCCTACGTGCAAATTGAGAACTTTCGGTTGTGGAACATGTGTGATTCTCGGTCATTATATATTTAAAACACGAACTTATTGTGGGTGGCTTGAGAAAAGCAACTTTCGGAGATTTAAGAATTTCCTTTTTTTCTCACGGACCCTTGTGAGCCCCTTTCCTTATGCTTGGAAGATGCCTCCTAATTTTGTCTGGCAAAATTTCGCCATGTTTTGAGAAATAAATTGGGAAAATTTTGTTTTTCTATTGTAAATTCGACTTTGAGGGTGGGTGGAGGGGGGGTGGGTAAATATCGCAAAAATTTCGATATGAAGAAAAAAAGAAAGAAAATACTGGGTGGGGTGCTCGATGTAGATAACATTATTTTTTGGGTCCATTTTCCTCCTCCACACACGGAACGAGATAAATGCAGCTTTGATATGCAATATAACTGGGGCATGGGGGTCCAATCAGGAGGAGCAAACATGATAAATAAATTATTATTATTATTTGGTCTCTTAAGATCTAATGCTGCCATCCCCACTGGAAATACTGGTTATGGTTCCGGAACAAGCCCCTCTAGAACCTGCCACCACCACCTGACAGAATAGAAGCTCACTCTACTGGGCTAAACCTGTTCCCCATGTGGAACAGGTCCTACCAGGCCCATTCCATACTGAATTAATCTGAACCCATGGAACACCTGTACTGGGCTAAAACTGTTCCCCGTGTGGAACAGGTCCTACCGGGCTCATTCCATACACCATTACTCGGAACCCATGCAACACCAGTACAGGGCTAAACCTGTTCCCCTTGTGGAACAGGTCCTAACTGGGCTCATTTCACTATTCTGTAAGAGGCTCGTTACATTCCAAGGTGGAACCGTGCATTCCATAGTAACTTATGGAATCCATTTTTGGGTATATACTATTGAGGCTTTTTTGCAGCCCTTTTTTGTTTTCTTGGGTGGGACAGGCAGCCCACCTACCAGTTTCACTTTTAGTGTCGTTCGTTTGACCTGTAATTTGAATTGACGGTGGGCTTGAGTGGGCCAGCACCCACCAGTGCACCATCCAAAAAATCCCGTTCTGGGATTTCATGGATGGGATGAAACTGTCCCCCAGGGGTCAGTTTAGTTGGTCAGTAGTTTTTTTTTTCCCTCGCTCTCATTTTTTTTCTTGTTCTTTTTTTTTTTTTTCCTCTCACTTCTTTTTTTTTGTCCTGCCATCCTTGTTCCCAATTTTTTAATCTGGGAACTCGTATCTACCCCTCCAACCTACCCTCCTCCCTTCCACCACCCAATCCATCTACCTCCCTCCCATTTGCGATCACTTCCACCACTGAGCTTCTTGCCATTGCTAGTAGCGGCGCGCAATCCACCATCACCATCAGAAGAGGAGCTTAGGAGAAGGGCAAGAGGAGAAGGTAAGCTCTTGTGCCCTCCTTTTTTTTTTGAAATGCTGAGCACAAAAGAAGACGTCTTTTTTTTTTTTTTTTGGTGAACGTAGGGGGTGACGATGTTTTTTATAAAATAAATCTATTGCCATGAAGATGATGACAACGTCAATGATGTCGTCGTCATCGTCTTCTTCTTTTTGCTGCAAGGTAGATGAAAACATTGTCTTCTTCTTTTTGTTGCGAAGAGGACGACAACGTCATCCTCCTTTTCTTCTAGTGTGTTCTTGCAGGAGCACGGAAAGAGATGACAAGTAACATGCGCAGTGATGTTCCCCATTTTTTTTATTTTTTTTAATTTTTGTTCTTGTGAAGACAACGATGTCATTGTTTTCTTCTTTTTGCGACATCATCATCCTCTTCTAATGGTGTGGTATTCTAAAAGCGCCAAGAGAGACAACAAGTAATGCGCTACTCATCATTTTATTTTTTTCTTATTGTTGCAAAGAGAATGACGACAACATGCATCGTCTTCTTCTTCTAGTCATGTGGTCCTACAAGAACGTGGGGAGAGACAACAAACAATGCACACATTGCGTTACTCTTCATCATTTTTTTTGTTGTTGTCACGTTGTTTTCCTTGGTGTGGTCTTACAGGTGCAAGGGGAGAAACAGCGAGCAACGCACTACTTGTCGTATTTTTATTTATTTATTTTTGTTGTGAAGAGGAAAGTGATGGCACCTTGTGCCATCATCCTCCTCTTTTAGTGTTTTGTTGTTGGTGCCAGCTAAGCATGGTTGTTAATTAATAATTGTTGAACATTGTGAATTATTTTTTATTATTGTGTTTGTGTTTAATGCAAACTCAAACAAGAGCAAGGAATGGTGGAGCAAATGAGGAAGTTTCAATTGAAGATGGCATGGGAGGTGAAAGAGATTCGGAGGCAACGACGGTGGGACAAGAAATGCATGTATTAGCTGAAAATGGCATAGGAGGTGGAGATATGGAGGCAAGGTTTAGAATGGGATAGGAAATGCTAGTATTGGTTGAAGATGTAGTTGCATTGGCTATTCCTAAAATTGTTTAGAAGCAAATGCAAGTAGGTGGGGACATTGGAGAAACATTTGTTGTAGATGCAGATAGAATTGAGGCAGATTTGGAAAAAAATATTTTGATGATTGAAAGACAAAAAGGTGTAGTTCCCCTTCTAGTGTTGGAGGAAGAAAATACAAATGAGTATGTTGAACCTCATGCTCAAATTAATGGAGGTGATATATTAAACTTATTTTATAATTTATTGCTCCACCTATCTTCTCAAATGGAGAAGATGGGTGGGGTTTTTTTTTGTCAATTTTTTTGTTGCAACACCTTTGTTCATTTTACTCCTTAAATTCCACCAAAAATTGCCCTACTTTCCTTCTCCATGTGAGAAGGTGGGTGAGGCATTTTTTTGGGATGAAACTTTTAAAGCAATTTCAGATGTAGTTGCCCCTCCCCCAGTTGCCATAAAGGGTGTGTAATGGGTAATGGATGGGCCCAAATTTGCTTGCAATGTTGATGGGTGTGATGCATCCTATATGGCCAAGTATAACTTGGTGCGACATTTGCGGGTGTGTCACAATGTTACCATGGAGTTGCGCAAGCTTGGACGCCCATCTACTCGGGAACAGGGCCTGAGGGTTCAAGATCATGCAAAAATGAATTTGCAGGTCTTAAACAACCCTTTGGCCCAGTTTCGTTGCAATGAACAAAAGGCTATTGTTAGGGCTAAGAAGCACACATCCTAGAGTGGGAAAGGCTCCATGTTTATTTGCAATACACACATGAGGTGCCTAAGCCCAAACTTGTGAGGCTAGCCTCTAGCCACATTCTTCGGCTTCTTGGGATGACTACATGGGGTGTGGGGGCCATCCCTTTTAATGTGCATGCCGAGTTGGAATGTGATGAGGACTTTGCACTTGTGATTCAAATGACTTAAGTTGGGTATGCAAAGGCAGTCAAAGGCGCTTGGATGGAGCGTGACTAAAAGTTTGCATCAAATAAGGCAATGTGATGTAAAGAAATTTACCTCCTTATGTAATACCATGATTCATGGTCGATAAGTTTCCAATAATGCCATATTGAATTTTATTTGAATTCTAGGTTTTAAAATTCATATGCAATACTTATTGTATTCTTTTTTGTTTTAAGGTTTGAGGCGCCACCAAGGAAATGTTTGTAGCTGATGTTATGGATGCAGTTTGGCCAATTGTAAGGTTTTCACGCGACAACATGTCCATAATGCAAAGGTCACATTAACGTGATACAAGAGGGCCAATGGAATCCCATCCCCTTCCAGTAGTGACACAATTAGGGAATCCCATAGTTTATCCCACTTTTGATTAAGTTGTTGTTTTGGTCTTCAAGATTTAGGGTAGCAATTTATTTTTGTGGCAACCACATGTTCACCATTTTAAGTTGGGGTTGTTTTGGACTTGAGCACTTATTACACATTTTTATAACACATGTCACCCATGTTTTTTTATTTAAAGCATTTAACTTTCATTTTGCACCATCTTCTGTTAATAGTTATAAATACATTCTCATATATTCTTATATGTTTGCTTGATAAAATTATTAAAACAATGATTTTAGTCTTGCACTCCAACCATAAAATCTTTTTTTACCCCAAAAAATTAGAAGTTCAAACCTAAAAAGGAAAACAATACCTTCATGTGGGTATTTTGTAAACACCATGGATTGAATTATTTTGGTCAAGGCTATTGGAGGGGTATTACTTCTACCTAAAATTGCTCAATACAAATGCAATACCCCCATAAGGGTATATTAAAACTCCTTTGGGTTCCATAATATATTTAAAAAATCCTAGAAGGGTATTACATGGCCTTGACAAAACCTATAAAAAACGCATTACCCTCATGAGGTTATTTTGTAAACACCACGGATTGAATTATTTTAGTCAAGGCTATTAGAAGGGTATCGATTGTGTCCATAATTATTCAATGCAAATACAATACCCCCATGAGGATATATTATAAATCCTTTGGGCTCCATAACATATTTAAAAAGTCCTATAGGGGTAATGCATAACCTTAACAAAACCTAAAAGGAAAACAATACCTTCACAAGGGTATTTTGTAAACACCATGGATTGAATTATTTTAGTTTAGGCTATTAGTTGGGTATTGTTAGTGTCCATAATTACTCAATGGGTGTGCACTACTTCGTTTAAGGTATGTCAAAAATATTTTGGGTTTCATCACATATATTTCAAAGCTCGAAAGGATATTGCCTAAACCTACAAGGAAAACAATACCCTATTTGGGGTAATTTGCAAGCACCATGGGCTCAAATATTTTTGTTCGGATTGTCAAAGGGGTAATGCTCATGCCCATAAGTACTCAATTCACATGCACTACCCCTTTTCAAATATCCCATAAAACCTTTGGGCTCCATAACATATATTTTGGAATTTGGAAAGGTATTGCATAGCCCTAACAAAACCTAGAAGGAAAACAATACCCACATCATTTTGCAATAATATCATAAACCATAAAATAAAAGATTTTCTTAAAGAATGATTATTCCATGCTCACTATATCATGCTAGACATATTGATTCAAGTAAATGAAAGTAATGCAAAGTTTTTCACATTGATTTTAGAAGGTCCATTTGAATGAAATTATGGAATTTATATGCATTACCTGCATCATCTTAAGATATTTACATTCACCTTGAAATTTGGAGGGGTATTGCATAACGCTACGAAAACCTAAAAGGAATACAATATTTGAACCATATTGTGACAATATCCTAAACCAAGATACAAATGAGGGTAAAACATAAATTTTTTTATCACAAACCTTAGGGTATTGCAAGTACACATTATAATTTTGTTCATGTAAACCTTATACCATTAGTGTGGCTAGTTTTGCAATACCTTCATTCCAATTTACATTGGTCTATTAGTGAATTATTGTCATTTATGATGTTGAAAATGACTTTAAACTATTATTTTTAATTAAAATATTACCAAGTTAAAATAATTAGGCAAATATTTTATCCTTATAAATGAAAAAAATTATAATTTCACATATTAATTAACTAATTAAATCATGATTTCAACTAAAATATTTTCAAAATTAAAAATTGATAGATTATGCACCATTTATATTTTTTGAATCATAAACGACCATTCATTTATTCAAATAAACTTCACATATGTTTTAAATTTAATAAAAAAAAGAAGAAAAAACATATTTTAATATATTTGAATACAAAAGGGAATACAAATTAAAGTGTGACAATTAATGATCATTAATGCCATTATTTTATATGTTATTCCCTAAATTTCAATTTACATAAAATAAACATGAGATTGCATGCATTAATTAAATATACATCACTAATAAGTTTTGGTAAGGTTATGCAATACCCCAAATAATGTTGAGAGATATGTGATTGACCCAAAAGCATGTATTGAACAAGGGTATTGCAATTTAATTTCATCTTTCTGACCATGAAAAATACCCCTCAAAAAACTTAAACAAAAAATGATTTAGCCCATGGTGTTTTATATAATACCTTAATTAGGGTTTTGATTTCTCTCTAAGTTTTGATAGGGTTATGAAATAGTGTAGAAATATATGTGATTGAACTCAAAACATTTTTGGGATATAAAATAAGGGTATTACAATTTAATTCCATCATTTTGGTCATGAGCAATACCCCCGGATAGCTTAGGCAAAAAATGATCTAGCCCATGGTGTTTTGCAGAATACTCGAATTAGGGTATTGATTTCTTTCTAGGTTTTCGTAGGGTTATGCAATACCCCACATAATGTAAAAAGATATGTGACTGACCCTAAAACATTTATGGGATACCAAATTAAGGTAATGCAATTTAATTCCATTTTTTTGGCCATGAATAATACTCTTCAAATAGTTAACACAAAAAATGATTTAGCCCATGGCATTTTACATAATAACCAAATTAGGGTATTGATTTCCCTTTAGGTTTTTGGTAGGGTTATGCAATACCTTATTAATTGTCAAAATATATGTGATTATCCACTCTGTGAGTTCAGGATACCGTAAGAGGGGTATTGCAATTTCATCCCATCTTTTTGGTCATGAATAATACCTTTCTAATAACATAGGCCAAAATGAATCAGCACATGGTGTTTTATAGAATACCCCAATATAGGTATTACAATACCCTTCATAATGTCCAATGATAATTGATTGCCCCAAAATCATTTCTTGGATACTTGAAAAAGGGTATTACATGTTTTTTGATTACGTAGCGTGGGGTATTGCAATTGACATGGACGTATACAAGTAATAAATTTTCATTGTTTTGTGCATTACTTGGGGTTTTTAATTTCAATATTAATCACATTTAGTTGTGATTAATAATATTCATTGACGCATATTGGTTAGCAAATCATTTGGATATTACTTTAACGCATGCAAATGCATTTTTCCAATGCAAATTGTGCATAATTTAATTTTATTTGGTGAAAGTGTAAAGGGTTAAATATAAATGAAAGTTGAGTCACACATATATTAAGTCTGAATATGGGTACAAGTGACAAACCTTTCTTTATTCCCTAGTCCTCTTTTTATGGGTATCTAAATGTTCCATCATTGTTTCATGCTAATCTTTCATTTAATTGATGGAATTTCTAAAACCATCATCCACCCTGCGAAATACCATTCCCAGATGCATGGATTTGTTGATTTGAGCCAAATGAAGGTGGTGAATGTTTGATCCAACTCCTCGAAGAAGTGATGTTGCATGGTCACACAATTTGACGCTTGTACCCGCAATACACTCTACAATGATCTCAGCCATTGTTCGTGCAAGCGGGCTTGGGATCGATCTATGGGTGCGAATGAACCTTCTGGCAAATTGACATTGTCAAAACAACTATCTTCATCCATGGTCGTAAGCCCCCCAATGTCAGTAATGCCGACCTCATTAACTAAATATTGGTTGTAATCTTCATCATTGGACGCACCATCATCCAATTGTAAGTATCTCAGGTCAACAAACATGCATTTCAAACCACCACGGTGAGTTCCATAATACATGCCACAATATTCAATGATATTTTCCATTGTAGGTCAGTACACGTCAATATAACAATAATTTGATGTTTGCAAAAGTTGTTTTACAATGCAAATTTGCAAGTGCAACTTGCATATTCTGTGAAAGGGGCACAAATATTATAAATAACACTAAGATGGTGTTGGCTTTGCACTTGCCAAACATCATCATCATCATCCCCTTTAAAGGTAGGTGAGATCACATCTATGTTTGGAATTTGGTTAACTTTGTCGACACTTGCCATCACAAGTTGTGCCATGACCTTGTTTTTTATGAACCCTTGTCTCTTCATCTCAGCCTAGTGCATAAAATGTCATGCCATAGTTATGGTTAACTTCCACACTAACTAGTCAATGTGACACCCCTTCAAACCCTTGGTCTTAAGAGAAAACCAACATTTTAAAGCCCCATGATAAAACTTTATGCTAGCTTGTGTGTCTTGATTCGAGTGTGGCACTTGATGAAGCCCAACCATCCAAAGCTTTACATGGACATGCACAACATACTTTCAACCCATGATTTAATTCAATTATGTGTGAAAAGTAAACATGCATCCATGTAATGCATCCATAGCAAAAAGGTTTTTAATTATGCCATACTCGGAAGGGGGACCATTTACTTACCAAGTTGGTAATAATAAGCCTAAAAGTATCTTGTCTAGGCAACACTAGGTTGTAAATTATCAAAAATCTCCACCACCCTCTCCTTCCCACGTTCCTTGAAATCATCAATGGCCTCATTTGGGTTGATGGACATGAACATCACCATGTGGAGGCAATCAAGTATAACACACCTAACCTCTGAATCCTTGATTTTTTCCATGGAGTGTAGGTGCCATGCTTTCAACACATGCCATGCACCAAAAAAATATGGAACAAGATCTTGACCCCACACAATCCTACCATGGTACACCCAACATTAATGTGCTTACCATGGCCCTTACCATGAACAATAAATATGTTATGGAATCCCCATGTCAATGTAGTACCAAAACATAAGACAATGTAAGAAAAAATAAAAAATTAATGTACAACCTACCACAATGCTCGAAGTTCTTGTGGGGCATCATCCACAATGAAATGTGATGGTTTCCAATATGGCATATGAAAAATAAGCTTGGCCCTTAGGGCATTCAACCACTCCACCAAATCTTCACATGTTTGCTAATTCATGATAACCCAAGTAACTGGCACCCCTATTTGATGAAAATCAAACACCATCAATGTGAATAAATGGTATTTCACATCATTGGTGCCAAATGTGGCATCCATAGAAATAAGCCCGTTCTAACCGAATTGGTGCATGGCTTGAAAATGTGTAGGTTTTTGGATGCCTATGGTGAAAGGGACATGAATCCCCATCACCTCACTTGCATATTGGAAATAAAAAACATCATTAGGATGACCACAAACCCATGACTAAATAAAAAGTGTCGAGTTTGTGTGTAAGCACCAAGTGCCCCTCTTATGTTTCTGCTTCAAGTACACAATATCTTGGAGTTGTAAGAAATCATCCCGGGTCATCCGCTTGCCCGCATTTGCCTGTGCCCACCAAATTTTTTTGTGTTTGTCATAAATTTGCTTCAAAGTGTACTTTAACCCTGATGGGGCCCATATAAACTCCTTCAACTTGTGAGACACGTGTGGAACATATGTTGACACTTATGATGTGGACACCAGGTCACATGCACCATGAGTAGGATCTCCATTGGCCCGAGTATGAATTTGATGATAAAAAATGATTTCCACCACAAGTGTGTAAAGCCGCTTGATGGAAAAATGGGCCAAATAACTACGCTTGATTGACCTAATGTGGTTGGGGTCTTCATGATGGTTTTCTAGCCCATAACCACATTCATACTTACAAAACATAGTTTACACTCAATCAAATCAAAATACACAAAAACAATTAACCCTAAAACTTCTAAAAATGACCGATGGAAAAGATTTATAGGTTTTGAAACCATACTAAGCATGTCCAAGGTGATTTTTTATCATCATTTTTTTACATCCTATTGAAGGGACAAATTCTTGGAGATGTTCCACTCCACTGTAGTTTGCATATCCCCTTGTTCACCATGCAAAAACTTAAAGACATGAACATGGGGGATGTATGTAGTTTCAATTGTCACCTTGTTTTGGCCTCCATGCTTAAACCCATCTTTCCACACTAAGTCCACATTCGAAAAAGGTGATTTTGTTGAGTTTTGGATTTCGATGGATTAGGACAATGGAGTTCAACCCATGTTTTGAATTGTTGAAGGAATAACCTTATGGTAGGAGTCCCCAACTTGTGAAAACCCATGGAATACCCTCACAAGTTTACAAATCATAATAACCCTAATCAACAAAACCCCTAAACCTTATAAATGAACCTCACCCCAACCCATCAACAAGCAATAATTTACAAATGGAAAAAAAAATCCCTATCTTCTTAGAGACAATCAATCAAATATATGTAGGGCTTTTAATTTGGATGTGCAATACCACATGCAATTGATACATCCATGACCATCCATATGCAAAGGAGAACAAAACACCCCAAGTAATTTTTTTTAAAAATAAAAAATCCTAAACCCTAATTTGAAAAAATAAAATGAATAAAAACCACGACGTGTTTCTTACCTCTTACTTTGGTATTTGCTTGTGAACCTTTTTCCACATTCTTTGAAAATAAAATAAAAATTATGGCATATATGTGCAAATGCCAAATCCCCCCCAAAATCCATATTAGATATAATTTTAATTAGGCTTAAAAGGTGCAAAAAGTCATAAATATTGTTATCTCCATAACCCAAAATTCTAAAACCCTAGTGTTAACATAAATCATTGTTTAATCTAATTCACATTGCTTAAGTACATCATTAAAACAAGCAAATCAAAATGTTTTATCTAGGCCCTATTGTTTGATCTAGGCCCCCCATGTGTACAACATGCATGAAATGTGTTGGCTTTGTAATACCCCTCCCCCCCACATCATGAAAAACACCCTCGACCAGAACTTGGAGTACCCTAATTGGGGGGTTTCACATACTTTAGATTTTCAAAAGATTTTGCAACCCTCACAACACATAAAAACTATGTGTTTACAACCAATGCCTATTTACAATACCTTTACACAAGGGGATGACAATTACTTTAATATTGCCCTTATGAATTTTGCTAAGTGAACAAGATGAAGTTCCATGCAATACCTTCATTTTATTATTTCTTGATCATTTTCAATTGTTGGGGGGTCTATTGGAGTGCCAACCAAGTAGGTAGGTGTAGCCATGTAGGTGGGGTTTGGTAGGTAAGTTGGTGGTAAGGCAAATAGATGGGTGGGGGTGAGAGTAGCACACTTTACATTTATAGGTGAGTAGGTAGATGGGGAAAATCCTACTTTAAAATTAAATATATAGGTGAATAGGTCGGTGGGGGATAGTGGGGGGGGGGGGG
>Ga0116227_10005540_pt1 | contig 26494 bp, 25 predicted proteins | sample S1TSphgellanicum_FD_89693 | JGI IMG/M metagenome (GOLD analysis project Ga0116227, IMG submission 89693) | Host-associated microbial communities from peat moss isolated from Minnesota, USA - S1T2_Fb - Sphagnum magellanicum MG | ecosystem: Host-associated > Plants > Peat moss > Unclassified...
ATGTGGAGTGATAGAAATGTCGTGCGTTCTCGGTGAGACTCCGAGGTGCAAATCTTGACCAGTACGCGTTCGGGTCATGTCCATCCAGGCGGTGCAATAGACGCCTATGGTTTTAGGAACGGTGCAGGCACGCGAGACTCGGAGGACCCATGCTCGACCAAACCGCGACCGTAGCAGCCCCGGCGTGCCCCTTCCCCCACGCGCCGCAAACGTCGCTCGATCCGTTCTCGGCGCCGTACCTCGAAGATCCGTACGCGCTCTTCATCGAGCAGCGCAAGACGGCGCCCGTCGCGTATGCGCCCGCAATCGACATGTGGATCGTCACGGACTACGAAGACGTCGACGCGATCTTCAAAGACCCGCACACGTTCTCGGCCGCGATCGCGCAGTCGCCGCTCGACCCGATCGATCCCGCCGCGCGCGCGATCCTCGATGCGGGCGGCTTCCAACCGCTCGCGGTCATGTCGAATCTCGACCTCCCCGAGCACGCGCGCATCAAAGCGCATACCTCGCGCGCATTTTCCGCGCGACGCATCTCGTTCATGGAGACCCTGATCCGCGAACGCGCGACCGCGATGATCGAAGCCCTCCCCGAGCAGGGCGAGATCGATCTCGTTCCGGCGTTATCGTTTCCGTTACCCGCCGTCACGATCTTCAAGATGATCGGCTTCCCCGACGACGACCTCGAACTGCTCAAGTCGTGGTGCGGCAACCGCCTGATCATGACGTGGGGCCGCGCGTCCCCGGGCGACCAACAGCGCATCGCCCGGCAGATGGTCGCGTACTTCACGTATTGCAAGGCGTTCGTCGAGCGCCGCAAGCACGAGCCGGCCGACGATCTCACGAGCGACCTCCTCGCCACGGCCGCCGAAGATGGGACGCTCTCCGACGCCGAGATCGTCTCGATCATTTACGGCTTGAGTTTCGCCGGTCACGAGAACATCACGAACATGATCTCGAACGCGGTGCGCCGCCTCCTCGAGAACCGCGCCGCATGGGAGAAGCTCGTCGCCGAGCCGGCCGCGATCACGAACGCCGTCGAGGAAGCGCTGCGTTTCGATTCATCGAATCTCGCCTGGCGTCGCATCACGACGAAGCCCGTGACGATTCGCGGCGTCGATGTCCCCGCAGGCGCGCGCATCCTGCTCTTACTCGGCGCCGCCAATCACGATCCCGCAAAGTTTGCGGACGCCGAGCGCTTCGATCCGGACCGCAAAGACGCGCGCACCCACCTCGCGTTCGGCAAAGGCATCCATTACTGCGTGGGCGCCGCGCTAACGCGCCTGGAAGTCTCGATCGTCCTCCAATTGTTGACCACGCGCTATCCCGGCATGCGCCTGGGCGAGAACCACTTCACCTACACACCCAACGTCGTCTTCCGCGGCCCGCAGGCGCTCCGAGTGGTGCTCGCTTAGCAAGCACCGCCAAAGCGGACCACGACCTCCGACACGTCACCCTGAGCCGGTCACGCATTTCTCGGGTCGATTGCCGCCTTGAGAATTTCCCCGCGAGCCATGCGCTCGTACGCGCGCGGGGCGTCCGCGAAGGAGACTCGCGATTGCACGATCCCGGTCGCATCCAGCACGCCGCTGCCGAGCAACGCGAACAGTTTGCGGCGATAGCGAATCGAATCGCCGATCGCGAAGCGCAGCGAGATCTCGCCTGCAAACGCGCGCGCGAGCGGGAACGGCCACGTCTCCGACGCGTGAACGCCCACGGACACGATCCGGCCGCGTCGCCGCACGAGCGCGAACGAGGCGTCGAGCGTTGCACTCAGCCCCCCCGCCTCGATGACGAGGTCCGCGCCGTCGCCCTTGGTGATCTCGCGAACAAATTCGAGAGCAGCACCGGTCTCCACGGCAAGGGAGCCTCGTTCCGACGCGAACGCGCGCCTGACCGGATTCGGTTCGACGACGACGACGGCCGCCGCGCCCGCGGCCTGCGCGCACAGCGCCGCGAGTTGACCGATCGGACCGCCCCCCACGATCGCAACCGTCTCGCCGGGCGCGAGGCCGCCGAGATCGATCGCCGCCCAGCCGGTCGGAAGGTTATCGCACACTAAGATTGCGGCTTCGTCGGAGATTCCGCCCGGAACGCCGCTCAGCGTCACGTCCGCAAGCGGCACGCGCACGTACTCGGCCTGGGCTCCGGCGAGCGCCGGTCCGAACGCGCGTCCGGTTCCGAAGAAGCGGCGCTCGGCGCATTCCCAATGTTCGCCGCGGTCGCACCAGCGGCAACGTCCGCACGCGGTGAAATCGGAAGCCAACACGCGTTCGCCGACGCGCACCGCGCGCACCGACGAACCGATCTCGACGACCTCGCCGACCAATTCGTGGCCGAGCACGAGCCCCGCGTCCACCCCCGCGGCGTGTCCGCCGATCAAATGCAGATCCGTGCCGCAGATGCCCGCGAGCGACACGCGCACGATCGCATCCGTCGGCTCGAGAATCGCCGGCTGCGGCACGCTTTCGGTTCGCACGCGTCCCTGCGACGCATACGCGATCGCGTTCATCTCACGGCGCGAGCGCGCGCGTCCGCTCGCGGATCGCATCCGCCGATGCGCGCAGCGCGCGCAGTTCCTCGGGCCGCAACGGCAATTCGACGATCTCGCGGACGCCGTCCCGGCCGAGACGCACCGGAAGTCCCACGCGAACGTCCGGGATGCCGTACGCTCCCCCGGACGCGACGCACGCCGGCACCACATCGTCGGATCCGCGAACGATCGCCTCCACTTGGCGGGCGATCGCGGAACCGGGCGAGACGTACGCGCTGCCGGCCTTGAGCAGCCCCGTCACCTCCGCACCCGATTCTCGCGTGCGCGCCACGATCTTCGAGAGTTCGGGACCCGCGATCAGCTCCTCGACGGGACGACCGCTCGCCGTCGCCTGACTGAGCGGAATCACCATCTCCGGCCCGTGGCTTCCGATCACGATCGCGCGCACGTCTTCGGGGCGAGCGACGCCGCTCAAGCCGACGAGTGCGCGGAAGCGCGCCGTATCGAGGACGCCGCCCATCCCGATCACGCGTTCCGGCGGAAAGCCCGTGACGAGCGTCGTGAGGTGCGTCATCTCTTCGACGGGATTGGTCACGACCACCACGACCGCATGCGGCGCGCGCTCGCGAATCGTGCGCGCGATGCCGCGCACGATGTCCGCGTTCGCCGCGGTGAGGTCCGTCCGCGTCATGTTCGGTTTGCGCGCGAGCCCCGCCGTGACGACCACGATATCCGCGCCCGCCACATCGCCCACGTCGGCGCTCCCGCTCACGCGCGTCGTGAAACCGCGCAGCGCGGCGCTATGCCACATATCCAGCGCGAGCCCGGCGGCAAGTCCGTCCACCACGTCGATCAGTTTGAGGTTTTCGAAAAGATCGCTCTCCGCGAGCCGGATGCCCGCCGCCGCGCCGACGTGGCCTGCGCCGACGATTGCCACCGACGGCCGCCCCGCCGAGCGCGGTGCGCGCGCGACATCCACGTGCGCGTCATCCCGTCGCCCGTTCAAGCCGTATCCGCCGCGCCGATACAGCGCCCCCGAACGCGGCGCGGCCACGGGCGCGGCCGCCGCCGCCACGCCGTCCCCCGAACGGGCCGTCGAAGTCGATCGCGATTGCGGCAGCCCCGCAACCGCCGCGACGTTCGCGACCGCCGCAAGCGTCGCGCTCGCCCCGCGTTCGATCCGAATCCCGAGTTCCTTCGCGCGATCGCGCGCGAGCGGCGTGATGACGTCGTGCGCGGCCGCGACGAGCACGCCGCGCGCCTTCTCCACATCGGCCGCGGTGATCACGCTCATTCCCGGCCGTCCACGCGCTCGAGCGCTGCGATCGACGCTTCGCTCGCGGCGCGTACCTCGCTCTCCGTTCCCGAGACGAAGAGCCGCCCGAACCGGCCGACCGCGCGCACTTCGATCAAGCTGATGTTCGCCGCTTTCTCCGCCTCGTTCGCCGCCAACGTCACGTACGCCGCGGGCGACGCTTCGAGTACGAAGAGGCTGCTGCGCGGAAGCAGCAGATTGCCTTTGCGCCAGCGATTGATCAGTTGCGCTTGATAGGGATTGACGTTGGTGACGAATTGCGCGGAGGCGACCTTCGGTTTGAGACGGTCCGCTTCGCGCAAACCGAGATACGCTAACACGGCCTGCCCCGAGGCGAGTACCTCCGCCTGCGTCCGCGAATGGACTTCGAGCAGGCCGTATTCGCGTTCGACGATCTGCAACGCCGGACGCACGTCCGCGGCTTTGAGCGCCACGTCGGCGCACCGGAAGATTTCGTTCCCCGGCGCGACCTCGATGAAGAGTTGCGACATCCCCGCGATCGGCACGTCGCCCTGGCACGTTGCCGCGGTGTGCGCCGCCGCCTGCGGTTGCATGCTGTCGATGAACGCGAAGGTCCGGAGTTGAAAGTCAGCCATCGCACAGCGCCAGCCCGAAGGGCGTGATCAGATCCGCGTGCGCGTAGCCGGTCGCCGGTAGTCCGAGATACGCCGAGACCATATCCGCCGCGCCGCCGACCATCAGCGCGCCGCCGACCAAGTGCACCGCGCGCACGGGTTCCGCGCCGATCTGACGTCTGATCGATTCGGCGATCCGTTCTATTCCCGGACGGAGGATGTGCTCCACGTTCACCTGGCCCGAGCGCTTGATGCGCTCCGCCTCATCGACCGCGATCCGCAGTGCCCCTGCGACGATCAAATCGAGATGCAGGCCGCCTCCGGGCGCGTCGCTGAGCGCGACGAGCGCGCCGTCGCGAAATACGCCGACGCCGGTCGATCCGCCGCCGACATCGACCACGGCTCCGTCCGCGATGCCGAGCAACGCTTGGGCCGCCGAAATCTCGTCGAGGAGCGCGCGGCACGTGAGGCCGGCGCCTTCGAGCACGTAACGGCAGGCGCGCGCCTCGGACGGCGGGACGCCCGGCGGGTACGCGGTCGCGGCGGATGCCGGAACTTCGCCGAGTGCCGCTGCGGCGCGTTCCCGCAACCCGCGCACCTCCGCGACGGCGCGCGTGAAGTCGACCACGACCCCGTCGCGTATCGCTTCGCAGCGAACGTTATCCCAGTACGCGGGGCGGCCGGTCGCGTCGACCGCCGTCAGTACGATCGTGGCCGTTCCGAGATCGACCCCATAGCGCAGCGGTCGCGCCGGCGCCGGGAGCGGCGCGCGAAAGCGCGCGTGCGCGTCGCGTAAGAACGCATCGACGTTCGCCACGTTCACTTCAGGTCGTACAGCGATCGCCACGGCCGAACCTCATGCGCTACGCGTTTGATGTTGATCAGGTGGAGCGCCGTCACGTTGTCGGAAACGATCGAGCCGCTCCACGTCCCCGTGCCGAGCATGAACGAGGGGTCGGTCGCGCAACTGAATCCCATCCCCCCGAACAGCGACGGCGTATTGCATAGGATGCGCGACGCCGGTAGCGTGGAGAAGCGCGCGATCACGCCGTCGTCGTTCGCGTGAATGCCGAGGGTATGCCCCGCGCCGCCGAGCGCGAGGATTTCCGCACAGCGCCGATAACCGGCGTCCGCGTCGGGCACGCGATAGAAGGAGAGCACCGGCCCCAGAATCTCCTTGGACAGCGGCACGTCGTCGCCGACCCGATCGAGGACGACGCCGAGGACGCGCGTCTTCGCAGCGACGGTAACGCCGCTGCGTTCCGCAAGCCGCACCGCGGACAGCCCGACGGCTTCGGGCCGCAGCTCGCCGCGGTCGGTGAAGAGCGTCGCTGCCAATCGGCCCGCGGCATCGTCGGAAAGCAGCGCCGTGCCGTGCCGTTCGAAAAACCCGAGCGTGCTTTGGGCGATCGGTTCGTCGAGGACGACCGACTGTTCCGCGACGCACGCCGTTCCGTTGTCGAAGGACTTCGACGTCACGATCATCAGCGCGGCTTCGGAGGCGTCCGGCACGGAGCGGTCGACGTAGACCGGAACGTTGCCCGGCCCGACCGCGAGGGTCGGCTTCCCCGAAGAATAGGCGGCGCGCACCATGCCGGCACCGCCCGTCGCGAGCACGAGCGAGACGTCGGGGTGGCGCATCAATTCTTGCGTTGACGCGAGCGTGACGTTTTCGAGACACGCGATGAGCTTCGGCGGCGCCCCCGCGCGCTCGGCCGCGTCGGCCATGATCTTGGCCGCGCGCGCGCAGCAGCGCGTCGCGCGCGGATGGGGCGCGCACACGATCGCATTCCCCGCTTTGATCGCCGCGAGGCATTTGAAGATGACGGTCGACGTCGGATTGGTGACCGGAATGATCGCGGCGATGACCCCCATCGGAGAGCCGATCGCGGCCATCCGATTCTCGTCGTCGACCCAAAGGACGCCGATCGTTCGCATCCCGGCCATCGAAGCCGCGACGAAGCGCGCGTTGTACAGGTTCTTGTAGAACTTGTCCTCGACGACGCCGTAGCCCGTTTCGTCGACGGCGAGTTGCGCGAGTTCGCGCGCGGCGCCCGCCGCCGCCTCGGCCATCGCCGCGACGATGCGGTCGGCGGCCTCTTGCGTGACGCCCGCGAACTGCTGTTGCGCGGCGCGCGCGGCTCGCGCTTTCGCACGCGCTTCGGCCAGTGCCAAGAGATCGGCGTCGGCGTCGAGCGCGGCACTCCCTCGTTCCGCCATGCGAGGCGCGGCGCTACTTCAGCTTGCCGAGAATCGCGTCGACGTCTTCGTGCGGGCGCGGAATCACGTGAACGGAGACGACTTCGCCGACCTTGCCGGCGGCGGCGGCGCCGGCGTCGGTTGCGGCTTTCACGGCACCGACGTCGCCGCGCACCATGACGGTCACGAGTCCGCCGCCGATCTGCTCGCGGCCCATCAGTTCGACGTTGGCGGCTTTGACCATCGCATCCGCCGCTTCGATCGCGGCGACGAGGCCTTTGGTCTCGATGAGTCCGAGCGCGCCTCTCGCGTAGTCCATTGCTCCCGATACGGCCATGGGTACTCCTGATCTTCAACGCTTGTGAAATGTGCTGCGCGCGTCGAGTTGGGCGCTGTCGACGATGGCGACGATCGCGGCGTCGGTCGGCACCGCGCTCGCGCCGGCGTCGATGCGAGCGGCGCTGCCGTGAGAGACGAGCACGATCTCACCGTCGCCCGAACCGACGAGATCGACGGCGACGTACGGCGTGCCGGCGGCGCGGCCCGCCGGATCTTCCGCATCGACATCTCGGACGAACATGAGCTTATAGCGCAGGAGCCCTTCGGCTTTGACCGTGGAAACGACGTTTCCGCAAACCTTTGCAAGGCGCAAGCGCACTCTCCCCAGGAACGGGTCAACTATAGGTGCGCCCGGCGCCGCGTGTCATTATCTAGGGCGGATAAAACGCCGCACGAAAATCTATCCGCTCTACCCGTAGCGCCGGAACGCTCACTTATGGTCAAGTATCCCATAGCGCACGCCCGCCTGCACTACGGAGGTCGCGATCGTGATCGAAGACGTCGATGCCGATTTTCACGAGACGGATAGCGACGAGCCGACGTGGGCGGAGACGAACTTCTTCGGTTTCTATAACGCCGAAACGCATCTAAATGTCGGCGTGTACGCGCTGTTCCGCCCGAACCTGGGAATCGTCGGCTCGACCATCTGCATGAACTCGCGTCGCGTCAACGCGCCGTGGGAGGCGGATTTCTGTGACATGCGCGCGTCGCTGCCGATTCCCAAGCCGTACGATCTGCGCGATTACCGGTTGCTCAACTCGCTGCACGTCCGTTGCACGAAACCCAACGCCGTCTGGCACATCGCGTACGACGACGGCGACGGTACGACGATCGACGTGACGTACGAGGCGATCATGCCGGCCTTCGACATTCACGATCCCGCGCTCGACCCGATGACCGCCGCCGCGCAGGCGGCCGCTGCCGGCGGAAATTTTGCGTGGGGCACCGCGTACAACGGACATTTCGATCAGACCGGCCGTTTTCGCGGCGACGTCACGATTCGCGGCGAAGCGCATCCGATCGACTGCGTGTCCACGATGGATCACAGCTGGGGTCCGCGCGCGGAGCGCGGCTCGCCGAACATGAGCTGGCTGCACGCCCATTTCGGAGACGACTTGGCCGTCCACGCGATCTTCCGCTTCGATCCCGACGCCGGCGGCCGCGCGCTCGAACTCGCGCACGGCTATGTCGTCGACGGCGGCCGGGTCGCGGGTCTCAAGGCGGGATCGGGCATCACGCACCGCACCCGCGAACGCTACGCGGATCGCGTCGAACTGCACCTGGTCGACGCCGCCGAGCGCAGCTGGGATCTCACCGGACGCGGGCTCACGACCTTTCCGTGGTTTCCGTGGCCCAACATGGTCGGCTTCAACGTGCTGGCGGAGTGGGAATGCGCGAGCCGAACGGGCTACGGCGAAATCCAAGACTTTTTCGAATTGCCGCAGCTCAACGCGCTCAACGCGCGCAGCGCATCCGGTGCGGCCGCACGCTGACGTGGCCATCGGCGCGGTCCTCTTCGATCTCGACGGCACGCTCGTGCAAACGCGCGAAGCGTCCTGGCAGCTTTTCGAGGAGACGAATCGCCGCTTCGAACTCGGTATCGACACGCGCGAGCGCTTCTTCGAACTCTTCCAGACGAATTTCTTTCGCGCGCTCGCGGGCCGTTGCTCCGATCGCGACCGCCTGGCTCGCGCGAAAGAACACTTTCTGGCGGCCTTGCGCACGCGCTACGATCCGCCGCTCGTCCCCGGGATGGCGGACGTGGTGCGGGCGCTCGCGGAACGGCTCACCCTCGCCGTCGTCTCGACCAACACGATCGAAACGATCCGGCGCATCCTCACGTCCGCGGGACTCGCCCAATGCTTCGCGCACGTCTTCGCGGGCGATGTGGAACCGGATAAGAGCGTGAGCATGCGGCGCTTTCTCGCCGACGCCGGCTATCGCATGGGACGACGCTGCACGCCCGCGTACGACGAAGAAGGCGCGTCGGCATTCGTTCCTGGGGATGAGGTCGTCTTGATCACCGATACGGTGGGCGATATCGCCGAGGCCGCCGCCGCGGGCGTGCGCGCGATCGCCGTCGCCTGGGGGATGCACTCGGAGAGCGAATTGCTCGAAGCCGGGGCCGAGCGCGTCGCGCTGTGGCCGCAAGAACTCCGTGCGTGGATCCTTCCCGACGCAGCAACGTGTTCGCCGAACGGCTGCTCGTGCGCGACGAAAACCGCCGCGAACGCGACGTCCGACGCGAACGCGCTCGTCCTCGCTGCGTCGCGCGTGCGGCGCGACCGGCGGCACCACGCGACGCTCCACGCGCGGGCACCGGCGCATCCGGCCGCCGGCGCCGTGCCGGTCGACGCGCAGCTCCTCGCAATTCTCGAACGACTCCGCCGTCCCGTCGCCAACTCCACCGCTCACCTCGAGAAAGGAAGAACCCATTGACCATCTTGGCTGAAGGTTACAACAGTTTCGAGACCTCGAAATCGCCCGTCGGCACCGTGAAGTATCTTCCCGATCCGCAATCGGTCATCAAGCTGATCCAGAGCGGGAAACTCAAAGAACACATTCTGCTCGTGCAGGGCGGAACCACGACGTTCCTCGCGCCGGCGCTGAGCATGGGCGCGGTCGGCGTCATCACCCTCTCGGGCGCGCCGGAATCGCACCTCGGCATCCTCTCGCGAGAATTTCAGATGCCCTGCGTGATGACGGCCTATCAGCCCGAGAACGAACTCCGCTACGTCACGGGCGGCGACAACGACGAGCATTTCAAAGCGATGATTTCGGCGCTCGACGGCAAGAAAGTCCGGCTGGAATGCGCGGCCCAGGACGTCGGCAAGGTGCTGCTCGCGGACTGACCCCTTCGCACCTCACTCGAACGTTGCTCGCTGCGAGCAGAGAGATCCTACGATGAAGCAGATGTCCAACTACACGCGCCGTTACGAAGCAAACGACGACGGCCTGCGTTTCCAGGATTTGGTCTACCAGGGCAATTTCAAGGGCATGGAGCCCGTTCCCGACGGCATCCTCGGCGACAAGATCATGAAGTCGCGAGCGAAATCCAAAGTGCTCGAGCGCGTCTCGAAGGAGGACGTGCTCCGGGATCAATTCACGCTCGACGAACTCAACGACCTCAACAATTACCTCGCCTGGAACATCTGGGACGTCCTGGTCATGCGCGCCACCGAAGGCGTCTCGGGCATGATCCCGCGTCAAGAATACGAGATCCTCGCGTTCATGCACGAGTTCTATCGCTGGCCGGAAATCCTCGGCATGACGGTCGACGAAGTCGGCGCGCAAGGGATCGTCGACATCGGCGCGAGCGCGCGCCGCGAGATCGGCACGAAGGTGAACTGCGTCCACGACTGGTGCATCGGCGCGGTCGGATTCGGCATGGGCCGTTGCGGATTGCTCGCGCTCGAAGCGATCAAGCCGCAAGACTACGTCGAAGAGAGCAACACCATCCTCAAGTTCATGCAGCGCGTGCTCTGGGGCAAACGGCAGGACGGCTATCTGCTGAATTCGCAGGACCGCTACCGCTGCTTGATTCACGAGGAGGACGTGCTCGGCAAGCTCGTCTCCGCACTCGAGCCGATCGAGAGCGGCTCGGAGGCGCACGATTCGTTCATCCGCTTCAACGCCGCGGCGGAGCTCCTGTCGTTCCTCGATCACTACGATTGCCGGCTGGGTCTGGGCGACACGGGGCCGTATCCCTTGCCGGACGGCAAGGTCCTCATCGTGCGGGACCTCTTCACGAATGAGGAAGCGTTCGACTGGAGCGACGTCTGCGATCATGAGAACGTGCCGCACTGCTACACGCTCGTGATCGAAGTGGACGCCGATGCGATGGGCGCGGAGGAAATCCGGATCAACGACATCTCGACGACGTTCACGCGGCCCAAGAACTACATCCCGTATATCACGGGCGGCGCGGTCTTCGTGCGGGAGAAGTGGAACACGCCGATGGGCGAGATCTATCAAGTCAATATCGCCGACCTCGAGCAACGGCTGAACGGCGTCCAGCAAGCGACCTTCAAGCTGTATTCGAAGCTCGCGCGGATGTCGCGCCGCCAACTGATCACGAACGGTATGTACGTTTACTACGTCGACATGATCTTGCCGCATCTGCGGCTCGCCGGGACGTACGAGAAGGCGTGCCGGGATCTCGATATGTGGGAGATCGACCACCGCGTCTCCGACTACTACTACGACATCACCAAACGCGGGTTCGCTCAGGCGACCGTACCGCAAAAGATCTTTTCCGGCGAAGGGTACCTCCCGTTTCCGGACGGAGCGAAACTCGGCCGCTCGAAGTACTACTGGTTTTGAGCGTGGCGGGTCCCGCGAACGAAGGCCTCCTCGACGAGCGCGAGTTCTCGGTGCTCAACGCCGTGTTCTTGCGGAAGATGGCGGCTCCGGAGCACGTCGCGCAGGTTACGGGTGTCGACGTCGCCGACGTCCGGCAGCTGCTCGACGATGCCGTCCGGGACGAGGCCGCAATCGATCTCGGCGGCCAGTACATGCTCGGCGACGCCGGCCGCGCGCGCGTCCTCGCGTACTACGATAGGTCGTACGCCGGAGCGCGCGCGAGCGGCACCGTCCAAGCCTGGTACGAACGCTTCGAGGCGGTGAACGCGCAGTTCATCGCTCTGGTTACCGAGTGGCAGAAGAGCGACGGTGACGAGCGCGTGCAGGAGCGCCTCGTCCGCCTCGTCGAGCGGCAGGTCACGGCGTTACGCGCCCTCGCGAACGAGATTCCTCGTTACGAGAGTTACGCGGCACGCTTCGAGAACGGGCTCGCGAACGTCGATCGGGGGCAGCGTGACTTCGTCTGCAAACCCACGATCGACTCCGTGCACAACGTGTGGTTCGAATTTCACGAAGACATCTTGACGGTGATGGGCAAGCCGCGCGATGCGTAGCGGACTGCCCGCGATGCGCGATCGACTGGTGTGGGATCTCGACGACCTCGATTCGAGCGACCTCGATCGGTTTGGCGGGAAGGGCGCGGGGCTCGCGCGCATGGTCGCCGCGGGAATACCCGTCCCGCCCGGCTTCGTGATCGGCACGGACGCCTTCCGCGCTTATCACGCCTGCGGTGCGTCGCTGCCCCCGGAACTCGACGACGAACTGGATCGTGCGATGCGCCGCCTCGAAGCGCGAACCGCAAAGCGCTTCGGCGCCGGCGGAACGCACGCGCCGCTGCTGGTCTCCGTGCGGTCGGGCGCGCCCGTCAGCATGCCTGGGATGATGGATACCGTGCTGAACCTCGGGCTCGATGCCGCCGGGGCGCTCGCGTTCGGACGCGCGCTGAACGATCCGGCGTTCGCGCTCGACACGTGGCTGCGGTTTTGGCGCATGTTCGCCGACATCGTGCTCGAACTCGATCCGGCGGACGTCGAATCCGACGCGGCGGAAGCGCGAGCGGCGGCGCTCGCCGATCCGTCGCTCGCGACCTTCGCGGCCCTCGAAGAACGGCTCGGCACGTTCTTCGCACGTTCGGGTGCGGTCGTCGAAACGTCGCCGGTCGCGCAGCTACGCCAGGCGATTTCGGCGGTCTTCCGGTCCTGGGACAGCCGCCGGGCGAAGGCCTATCGCAAGAATATGGGCATCCCCGATTCGCTCGGCACCGCCGTCACGGTGCAGGCGATGGTCTTTGGAAATCGCGATGCCCGCTCCGGTTCCGGGGTCGCGTTCTCGCGCAATCCGAATACCGGCGAGGCCGGTCTCTTCGGCGAGTACATGTCCGGCCGGCAAGGCGAAGACATCGTTTCCGGCAGCGCGACGCCGGTCGACCTCTCGCTGCCGGGTGCCATGGACGGCGCGTTACGCGAAGCGCTCGTCGCGCATGGCCGCGCGCTCGAGACGCTGTACCGCGACGCCGTCGACATCGAATTCACCGTGGAGTCCGAGCGGCTCTACCTCCTTCAGGTGCGGCCGGCGAAGCGTACGGCGGAAGCCGCCGTGCGCATCGCGCTCGACCTGCTGCGGTCGGGTGAGATCTCGCGCGAGGAAGCGATGCGGCGTGTGACGCCGGCGCAGCTCGGCAAGCTGCTGCGTCCCACGTTCGACGCGGACGCCCTGCACGACGCCCGGCTGCTCGCGACCGGCATCGGTTCGTCGCCCGGCCACGCGGCGGGCAACGCGCGCCTCGATGCGGACGACGCCGCCGTGCGCGCCGCGGGCGGCGAGCGCGTCATTCTGTTGCGCCCGACGACGAGTCCGCAAGACATCCGCGGCATGCTCGTCGCGGAGGGCATCGTCACGGCGCGGGGCGGCGCGCTCAGTCACGCGGCGGTCGTTTCGCGCGCGCTCGATAAACCGTGCATCGTCGGCTGCGAGGCGATCGACGTCGACGTTCCGCGCCGCACTTTCACGATCGGCTCGCGAACGTTTGCCGAGGGCACGATGCTTTCGATCGACGGCGATTCGGGGCGCATCTATCTCGGCGAGATCCCGGTGCGCGCGGCGGCGACCGGCCGCGCGCAACTCGGCGAACTCGTCGCCGCGGCGAACGCGCTGTCCGGCGCACGGGTCGCGGTCTCCGCCCTCGACGTCGCGGAGATCGCTCGCGCCGGTGCGTCGTCCGTCGACGGCGCGATCGTGGGCCTCACGGACGTTCTCATCGCCCGCGGAAGCATCGACCGCCTTACGGCCGCCGTCGCCGATCTCGCGAGCGACGCGCGGCGCGCCGGGGCCGAACGCGAGATCGAAGCGCTGGCTCGCGACGCCGCCGAGCACGCGCTCAGGGCGGCCGGGCCGATGCCGGTCGCCTTTCGCCTGCCGAGTTTTCTTTCGGAACGTGCGCGGCAGATCGTCCCGAGTTGGGCGGCGCTCCCGGCGCGGACGCTCCTGCCGCTCGGCGAGAAGAGCTTTTACGTCCCGATCGCGCGCGGGATCGGCGCGGCGGCGCGCGGCGAGGCGCGCGTCGCGTTGCTGCTGAGCGGCCTGACCGACGTCGGCGAGATAGCGGCCTTTCGCCGCGACGTGGCCGCGTTCGCCGTGCCCGAGACCGGCGCGTTTCTGCGCAGCTTTGCGGGCGTGCAAAATTTCGCGGAATCGGGAGACGGCGACACCACGATCTGGGTCGACGTCGACGCGGTCATCCGCAGCGCCTACGGATTCCCGAGCGAACTGATGGCCGCGCGGGGCGTATTCGCGGACTATTGCGAGCGCGATTTGATCGGCCAGAATCCGCAGTCGGCGCTCGCACCGTTCCTGGTCGCGTGCTTCGCTGCGCTGCTGCGTCGCGCCGGCCCCGCGCGCACGGGCGCGGTCTGCGCGACCGCCGTCGAGGGGACGATCGCGACGACGTTGTATTCGCTCGGCTATCGTCGATTCGCCGTGCCCGCGAACGATCGCGAAGCGGTGTGTCTGGGGCTCGCGCGCGCGGCGATCGGAGTGGCGTAATGGACCGCAAGGCAGCCTCGGCGCTCGGCCTCATCGAAACCATCGGGCTCGTCGCGGCCATGGAAGCGGCCGACGCGATGGTCAAGGGCGCGAACGTTCGCATCGTATCGCGGCAGCAAGTCGGCGGCGGCCTGATCGCGATTCTGGTGTCCGGCGAGACGGGTGCGGTCAAGGCGGCCGTCGACGCGGGCGCGGCGGCGGCGAGCCGTGTGGGGCGCGTGGTTTCGGCGCACGTGATCCCGCGGCCGCACGAAGACGTCGCGGACATTTTGGAGCGGCCGCCGGTCCGCTAATTAGGTCGCGGTCGTCATCCCGTGCATGCGGAGCGCGATGTCCGCCAAGAGCCGCTTCTCGTGCAAACTGAAGTCCAGTCCCGTGAGATCGCGAATCTTCGAAAGCCGATACGCGATCGTCTTTTCGTGGACGCCGAGCCGCTCCGCGGTTGCGGTTCGCGAGCAATTCAACTCGAAGAACGCGGCCAGCGTTCCGAGCAGACGGCTGCGGACCTCCGGCTTCTCGTCCATCAGCGCACCGAAGATCGTTCGCACGAGTTTCCGCACGTCCGCATCGTCGCGCAAGCTCAGCAGCAGCCCGACGATCCCGCCGTCTTCGAACGTGGCGGCCGCAACGGGTCCGCGCTGACGCGCGACCTCGACCGATATCCGTGCTTCGCGGAGCGATCCGCTCAAATGATTGGGATCGGCGCAGACCGTGCTGATTCCGACCTGCGCGCACAGGCCCGGCATGCGGTCCGCGATCGCGCGCGCCCACGCCGTGCCGAGGCGGGCCGCATCGTCGACTGCCGGTACGCCGCAAACCAGTGCGATCGTATTCCCGCGTATGCCCGAAAGCCGGACCCACTGCGCGAGTTCGCCGACGTCGCGATAGGCCTGCAAAATGCCGCGCCGGCGGACGCTGAGGTCCTTGGCGTTCCAACCCTCGGCGAGCGCCCGTTTCTCGATGCCTTCGAGCCGGCAGAGGTACACGCGGAGCCGGCCGTGCAGTTCGACGTGAAGATCGCGCGCGCGGGCGAGCGCGAAGCTGCGCACTTCTTCGGTTCCTTCGAGCAAGTCCCAGAGGACGGCGCCCAGAGTCTCCGCCCGCGCCCGGCCGGCCGCGCGGCGTTCGATGAGGTGCAGGGATGTCGCCGTGCAGATCTGTGCGAGCGCGAACTCGGTGCGTTCGTTCGTCGATTCGCAAAGGAGCGCGACGAATCCGAGCGTCTCGCTACCGGCGTTCGCGCACCGCAAGAGGATCGTTCGCTCGCCGAACGCGATCGATTCGCCGCGGGTCGGATCGATGCGGCGCATCGCCGCGGCGATCGCGGCTCGGAGCTCGGGCGCGAGCTCGCCGCGCGGCGGCCACGCGCCTTCAATCGCGAGGTTCGCATCCAAGACGAGCACCTCGGCGCGCAGGTGTTCGGCCGCTTTGGCGGCGACGTGTGCGAGCGTTTTTCCCTCGAGTTGCAAGCGAATGAGGTCGTTTTGAAACGCCGTCGACGACCGGATTACGTCGAGCCGTTCGGTCAGCGCGGCATTGGTGCTCGCGAGTTCTTCGACCGTCGCGAGCCGCGATTGCGAAAGACGTGCGTTCTCGATCGCGAGCGACGTCAAGCCGGCGAGCGCGACGATGCGCCGAACGTCGTGCTCGTCGAACTCGGCCGTTTGGCGGCGCCAGACCTCGAGCACGCCGATGACGTCGTCCTGCGACAGCAGCGGCGCCGCGAGCGCCGAGCGCACCTTCTCGACCCGCGCGAGGCTCATGAAATCCCCGCTGATGACGTCGCTTTCCACGTAGTTGGCGACGCAACAGGGTTCTTTCGTCGCGAACACGCGTCCGGCGACGCCTTGGCCCTGCTGCATGCGCAGCGACGCGGTCTCGGCGGAATAATTCCCGACGCAGCGTTGCATCACGATCGCGTCGCCCTCGCGCAACATGATGCCGCAGATGTCTGCGCCGAGTAGCCGTCGCGTCTCGTGCGTGATGAGCAGCAAGATTTCGGCTAGATCGTGGCTCTTGAGAATGCGCAACGTCACGCGCTGCATGACCTCGAGTTCGCCTTCGTCGGCGAAGGCGATCGCTTTGCACTCGAGCGCCCGTAACGCGAGTTCGAACGCCGCGGCCAGGGACGACGCGGCGCACTTCGCGTCCCGTCCGTTCTGGAGCCCCGCGAGGATCACGGCGAGCGCGCCGCGCCGGACCGGAACGAACAGGCCGCCGGAAAACCAGCTCGGCTCCCGCGCTCCCGCGATTCCCGGATCCAACGCGACGGCATCGCGATCGTCGTCGTGGCCGACGCCGGTCCAGCGTCGCCAGATGCCGCCGCAATTGAGCACGACGTCGGCTCGCTCGGCCCCGGTCAAGCGCGAAAATATTTCTTCCGTTTCCGACAACAAAGCGGCGTACCCGCGTGACGGCGCGTCCGCGAGCCGCGCGAGCGCGTCCGCCAGCGTCGCGAGCGACGCGCCTCGGCCGAGCGCGACGCTCAGACCCGCTCCAATCGCCGGTTCTCGCGCTCTTGGAGTTCGCGCCATTGGACCTTGCCCGTGCCCGACCGCGGCAGGGCATCGACGAATTCGACGACGGCCGGCACCTTGTAGCTCGCCATTTTCGTGCGCGCCCAGGCGACGATCTCGTCCGCGGTTGCCGTCTCGCCTTCGCGCCGAACGACGAGCGCTTTGACCTGCTCGCCTTTGCGCGCGTCGATCGATGCGATCACGCACGCTTCGCGAATCGCGGGATGCGAGAACAGTTTCGTTTCCACTTCCGCGGGCCACACCTTGAAGCCGGCCGCGTTGATCATCCGCTTGAGCCGGTCGACCATGAAGAAATAGCCTTCGTCGTCCATGTAGCCGAGGTCGCCCGTGCGAAAGAATCGCTTGCCGTCGAGTTCGATAAAGGCTTCGGCCGTGGCCTCGGGTTGGCGCCAGTATTCCCGCATCACCTGCGAACCCGAGATCACGATCTCGCCCGTTTCGCCCGGTGCCGCTTCGAGCCCGCTCTCGGGGTGGATCACGCGCGAATCGACGCCGAACGTGGGAATACCCAAGCACTGTAGTTTCGTGCGCTCGGGCGGGTTCGCGTGCGTCATCGAGATCGTCTCGGTCAGCCCGTAACCCTCCATGTAGTTGAGGCCGAGCCGGCCGATCAGCTGCTCGCCGACGGCGGCCGGCAGCGGTGCGCCCCCGCCTCCGAGACGCCGGAGCGACGAGATGCGCTCGGGACGAAAATCGGGTTGCGCGAGCAGGTCGACCACCATCGTGCTGATCGCCGTCATCGACGTGCAGCCGTACCGTTCGATCAGCGCGAGCGTCGTGGGCGACTCCCAGCGCGTCAACATCACGAGCGTCGAGCCCGTGTAGATGGCGGCGTTCATGTCGCACGTCATGCCGGTCACGTGGAAGAAGGGGAGGGTGGCGAGGATGCGTCCGCCCGGAGCGTTCGCGCCGCCCCAGGTGGAGACGGAGAGCGTGGTCGTCTGCACCGAACGGTGCGTGTGGACGCATCCCTTCGGGCGCCCCGTAGTGCCCGACGTGTACGGCAACAGGGCGATGTCGTCGGCGCCCGTGGTGACGGGGCCGGGCTCCAGGTTCGCATCGAGCGCGTCGCGCCACGACGTAAATGCCGGAACCGTGACGGCGGCCCGCGGCGCCGCCACGGCGGGCGGCAGATTCAAATCGGTCTCGCGTTCGACGTAATCCGCGTACGCGGCGACGATGGCGCTCTCGAGTCCCGAGCCGATGCACGGCTCGAGCCGTCCGGCGAGTTCCTGGCCGACGATCGCGACTTTGGCGCCGCTGTCTTCGATATACAGCCGCAATTCTTCGGTGACGTTCATCGGGTTGAGCGGGACGACGACCGCGTTCGCGCGCATGATCGCATAGCACGCCACGATCCATTGCGGCGAATTCTGCATCAGGAGGATCACGCGATCGCCCGCGACCACGCCCGCCCGCCGCTCGAGAAAGCCCGCGAGTGCCTCGACTTCGCGCCAGAGCCGCGCAAACGAAATCGGCGTATCGTAATAGACGATCGCGGGCTCCTGCGGAAAGCGCTCGGCCGAGGTGCGCAGGTTCAGCGCCACGTTCGTCACCGGAATCGGAAACTCGTAGGGCCGCCCGGCCGGCCAGAAAGCAAAGTGCCGCTGGTTCATCGGGGCTTCTGCGCGGTTTGTCGCATCGTTCCTACTCTTGAAATGCATCTATCGGCGGATCGCGGAATCGTCGGGCGATGATCGATTTCAACGCGATCTCGGACGAATTGCGCGGCGTGCTCGCGGACGTGACGCTTCCCGATGTCGCGCTCGTCGAACAGACCCTCGCAACGCCCGCGCCACTTACTGACATCGCCGCGGCCGTACGGGCTGCTCTCGCGGACGTTCGCGTGCCGCGTGGCCGTATCGCGATCGGCGTCGGAAGCCGCGGCATCGCGCGGATCGGCGAGATCGTCCGCGCGCTCGTCGCGGAGTTGACGCGCGCCGGTGCCACGCCGTTCGTCGTGCCCGCGATGGGTTCGCACGGCGCCTCGAATGCCGAGGGCCAAGCGCGCGTCCTCGCACACCTCGGCATCACGGAGGAGACCGTCGGCGCGCCGGTCCGCGCGACGATGGAGACCGTTAAAGTCGGAACCACGCCCGCCGGCATCGATGCGTTCGTCGATGCGGAGGCCTACGGCGCCGATGCGATCGTCGTCGTCAATCGCGTGAAGCTGCACACGTCGTTTCGCGGTCCGATCGAGAGCGGTCCGACGAAGATGCTCGCGATCGGGCTCGGCAATCGCGACGGGGCGCGCTCGGTGCACGCGCCGGGCTGGCTCACGATGCACGAGAACGTTCCGGCCGCGGCTCGCGTCGTGCTGGCGACGGGGAAGATCGCCTTCGCGCTTGCGATTCTCGAGAACGCCGACGACCTGCCGTACCGTATCGCGGGCCTCCCCGCGGAGCGGCTGATCGCAGACGAGGAAGCGCTCCTTTCCGAGGTACGGGCCGGGTTTCCGCGCTTGCCCTTCGACGAACTCGACGTGCTCGTCGTCGATCGCGTCGGTAAGAATATCAGCGGCGGCGGCGGCGATCCGAACGTGACCGGCCGCTTTCCGAGCCGGCACATCGGGGGCACGCTGTCCGTCGCGCGGCTCGTCTACTTGAGCCTCACGCCCGAGGCGGAAGGCAACGGAAACGGCGTCGGGCTGGCCGACGTCGTTACGGCCGAACTCGCGTCCGCGTACCGCCCGAGCGCCACCTATCTCAACGCCCTGACGACCACGGCCGCCGAAAACTCGCGGTTGCCGATGGTCATGCCGACCCGCGAACTCGCCGTCGCGGCGGCGCTCAAAATGGTGCCGGGCACGCGGCCGGAAGCCGCGCGGCTCGTCCGCATCCTCGACACGCTCCACGTCAAACGGTTCGAAGCCTCGCGCGCCGCGCTCCGCGCGCTTGAACGCCGCGGTGCGCCGCCCGTGAAAATCGTCCGGCCCTTCGCGCCCCTCGCGTTCGCCGGGTTCGAAAACCCGTGAAAATCCTGAACTTTCGAGCCGAAACGCGCGGGTGACACCGCGTGGGCGACGAAGGGGCGTCGGTACCGCGGCTTCGAATCGCAAGCCGCTCTGATATTGAAAGGCCGTATGACCAAGAACGAACTCATTCGCGACCTCGCCGACGAATTCGAGCTTCCGCGCAAGCGCGTCGGCGAAATGGTGGAGACCATGCTCGCAAAAATGACCGAGGTCCTCAAGTCGGGCGACAAAGTGCAGCTTACGCCGTTCGGTCAATTCCGAATACGCGACCGCGCCGCGCGCATGGCTCGCAATCCGCAAACCGGCGAACCGGTCAAAGTTCCCGCCAAGCGCGTCCTCAAATTCGTGCCGGGCAAAACCCTCAAAGACGCCGTCGGCGCCCCCAAGCGCGCAAGTTCGGCAAAAAAATCCGCCGCAAAGAAGGCCCCAGCCGCTAAGAAAGTAGCCGCCGCCAAGAAAGCTCCGGCCGCCAAAAAAGCAGCCCCCGCCGCCAAAAAAACCGCCCGCGCCAAACGCTAACCCACGGCCCTTCTCCAGGCTCAGGGTCATCTTATGTCACCCTGAGCCTGTCGAAGGGTGACCCCGCCACCGATTAGGCCGCAGTCACCCCGCGTTCACGCAACGCTGCGAAACCCAGTAGTGCTTCCCCGCTCCCCATGGCGCGACCACATCGATCGTGGTTTCGTAAAGCGCCATACCGTCCAGCGTCTGTTGCACCGCACCGACGATGTGAAACGCGTCGCCGCTCGTAGCCGGCGGATAGCTCGACGGCGCCGGGGCGGCGTCTTTCGACGGCCAACTATAAAAGAGCGTTCGCGCGCACGACGCGATCACCAGTCGCTCCGCGTCCCGCGCGGCCGCACTCGGCCGGACCGAGGGAACGGCGGACGCGGACGGCACGGGCGACGCGGCCCCCTGCGCGACGGCGAGCGTCCTCGCCGCTACGACGAACGCAGCGAGCGCCGCCGCAGAAACAACCTCGAACCGAAATCGGGAAAAGCGCACGACGCCTCAGCGCTTCTCGAAGAACGCGGCGATCCGTTCGCGCGATTCGTCTTCGGTCGCCATGAGCGAGGCGGTCATCGTTTCCGCGAAGAGGCCTTCGGCGTGCGACATATCTGCAATCCGCGGCAGCGCTTGCAGGATCGCGACGTTCGAATGCGCGGCGTTCTGCGCGATCTTTCGCGCGAGTTCCATGCCGAACGCGAACCCGGCTCCGTCGTCGACCACGTAATGCACGGCGCCGATGCGCTCGGCCTCGTCCGCCGGATAGCGGCGTCCGGTCAACATCATTTCGAGAACGCGACTCGTTCCTATGAGACGCGTGAGCCGCACCGATCCGCCGCCGCCGAGAAAGATGCCGCGCTGCCCCTCGGGCAACGCGAAGAAGGCGCTGCGTTCGGCCACGCGCACGTGCGCCGCTGCCGCGAGTTCGAATCCTCCGCCGACGCACGCGCCGTGGATGACCGCCACGACCGGGATTCTCCCGAATTGGATCGTGTCGAACGCGTCGTGCCAGCCGGCGGAATGCGCCGAGACGTCGCGTGCGGTTCGCGTCGCGTGTTCCGCGAGATCGAGTCCGGCACAGAAATGATCGCCCGCGCCGTCGAGCACCACGGCCCGCACGGCTCCCGGCGTCGCGAAGAAGCGATGGAGTTCGGCGACCGTCGCGTCGTCGAGCGCGTTACGCTTCGCAGCGCGGTCGAGCCGGAGATGGGTGACGTCGCCGTCGCTTGCGATCGCGACGCGCGTAGACTCCAAAGACACGCTCGTACCGTACCACCCACGGAAGTCGAGTGTCAAATTGTTGCCAAACGCAACAGAAATTCCGCGGCAGTAGTTCGGCGAGCGGAGCGCGAACGCGGCGCCGCATGACGAGTGCCAAACCGCTGCCGGAACCGCCGGCGTCCGCGGCCGCCCGCGTCCGGCTCGGACGGCTCGAAGACAATCTCGGTTACAACGTGCGGCTCGCGCAGCTGCGCATCTTCGATGCGTTCGCACGTTCGGCGGCAGCGCACGCGCTGACGCCGTCGCAATTCGCGGTGCTGCTCTTGATCGAGGCCAATCCCGGCATCAAGCAGACGGATCTCGCGAGCGTCCTCGACGTCGACCGCTCCACCATGGTGCGGCTGGTCGATCGCTGCCAGGAGGCGAAGCTCGTCAGGCGCGGCTCGTCGAAGTCGGACCGGCGCATCGCGCCGCCGATCCTGACCGCGCGTGGCCGGGCGTTGATCGAACGACTCGAACCGCTCGTCGCGTACGAAGAAGCGGAGGTCACCGGATTATCGTCGGCCGAACGCGCGACGCTCCTGGCCCTCCTCAAACGTGTCGGCTCCGTCCGCAGCGGAACGGCCGGCCGCGTCACCCTGAGCTTGTCGAAGGGCACCCCGTATTCATAAGAAAGGCTTATCTTGAGCGCCACGATGGATATCACGAAGCTGGTGGGCATCGACGTCCACGTCCACGCCCATGCCGAAGAACACGAGGATCGTAGCGACGTGGGCGCGGCCGCGAAGAAGTATTTCGGCGCGAACGACGCACCGCGCGGGCTCGATCCGCTCGCCGCGTACTACCGCGAACGGAGCCTCGCGGCCGTGCTCTTCACCGTCGACGAGCACCTTTCGGGACGCCCCATGATTCCGAACGACGCGGTGCTCGCCGCGGCCGAGCGGCATCCGGACGTGCTGATTCCCTTCGTCAGCGTCGACCCGATGCGCGGCGCCGCCGCAATCGACGAGATTCGCCGCTACGCGGCGGCGGGCGCGCGCGGCTTCAAGCTCCATCCGCCGCTCCAGCAATTCGTGCCGAACGATCCCGCGGTCTATCCGTATTACGAAGCGATCCAGGCGACGGGCCTGCCCGTCGTGTTCCACACGGGCCACAGCGGCATCGGCACGGGCGCGCGCGGCGGCGGCGGCATCCGTCTCAAGTACGGCAACCCGATGCCGATCGACGACGTCGCGGTCGACTTTCCCGACATGCCGATCGTCCTCGCGCATCCGTCCTTCCCGTGGCAGGATGAGGCAATCTCGATCTGTCTGCACAAGCCGAACGTCTACATCGATCTCTCCGGCTGGTCGCCCAAGTATTTTCCGCCGCAACTCGTGCAATATGCGAACACGCAACTGCGCGGCAAGGTACTCTTCGGATCGGATTATCCGCTGATCACGCCCGACAAGTGGATCGCCGAATTCGAGAAGCTGCCGATCCGCGAGGAGGTCCGTCCGCTCGTCATGCGTGAGAACGCAATTCGGCTCTTGAAGCTCGGCGCGCCGTGAGATCGGCGTCGCTGCGTCTCGGCAGCCGTGACGTGGAACGCGAGCGGCTTCCCGACGGCACCGAACTGCTGCGCAACCGGGATCCGCTCGGACCGTATCCGATCCGCTCGACGGACCGGCTCGAGCATTGGGCTCGCGAGCGGCCGGACCGCGTATTCCTCGCGGAACGTGACGGCGAGAGCTGGCGCGAGATCACCTATGCGCGGACGCTTGCCGCGGTCCGCTCGCTCGCGCAGGCCCTGCTCGAGCGCGGCGCAAACGCCGAGCACGGCATCGCGATCCTCTCCGAAAACGGCATCGATCACGGCCTCGTCGCACTCGCCGCGCAGTACGCGGGCGTGCCCTGCGCGCCGATCTCCGCAAGCTACTCGCTCGTCTCCAAAGACTTCGCCAAACTACGCGACGTCCTCGGCAATTTCGCGCCGCGTCTCGTCTTCGCCGACGACGGCGAGCGCTACGGCGCGGCGATCGCGGCGACCGTGCCGCGCGATACGGAAGTCGTCCTCGCGCGCGCGTCCGGCGGGCATCCGTTCACGTCGTCGCTAACCGAGCTGCTCGCAACGGAGCCGACCGAGACGCTGGAGCGCGCACACGCGGCGGTGCATGCCGGGACGCTCGCCAAAGTGCTGTACACCTCCGGCACGACGGGATCGCCGAAGGGCGTCACCTGCACGCATCGGATGCTCTGCAGCAACCAGCAGATGATCCGGCAAGTCTACCCATTCGTCGAGGACGAGCCGCCCGTACTCCTGGATTGGCTGCCGTGGAATCACACGTTTGGCGGCAATCACAACTTCGGGCTCGTACTGTACAACGGCGGAACGCTCTACATCAACGACGGTAAGCCGACCCCGGCGCTGGCCGCCCGAACGATCCGCAATCTCGCCGACATCGCACCGACGATCTATTTCGACGTCCCCAAAGGCTACGAGATCGTGATCGCGGCGCTCAAGGCCGACGGGCTCCTGCGCGAAAAATTCTTCAGCCGCTTGCGCATGCTCTTCTATTCGGGTGCCGGCCTCTCGCGCAATATATGGAACGAACTGCGCGCGCTCTCGCGCGATGCGACGGGCGGCGACATCTTGATCTCGACGAGCCTCGGCTCGACCGAGACGGGTCCGCTGGCGCTTGCGACGCCGTGGCTCGCGGACGGGCCCGGCAACGTGGGCGTGCCGGCTCCGGGCGTCGACATCAAACTGGTGCCGAACGGCGGCAAGGCCGAACTGCGGTTGCGCGGACCGAACATCACGGAGGGGTATTGGAAGTTACCGGAACAGAACGCCCGGGCGTTCGACGACGAAGGCTTCTATTGCATCGGCGACGCGCTCCGCTACGTCGACCCCGCCGATCCGTCGCAGGGCCTCACGTTCGATGGCCGCATCTCCGAGGATTTCAAACTCGCCACCGGCACGTGGGTGAGCGTCGGCCCCCTCCGGCTCGCAGCCCTCGCCCATTTCGCGCCGCTCTTTTCCGACGCCGTGATCTCGGGCGAGAATCGCAACGAGCTCGCGCTCTTGGCGTTCCCCGACCTCGCGAATTGCCGCGCCGTCGCGACCGACGTTGCATCCGACGCCACACTGTCCGAGCTGCTCGCAAGCCCGCTCCTGCGCGCGGAGCTGGCCGCGCGCCTCGCTTCGCACGCCGCGAAATCGACGGGCAGTTCGACCCGCATCGACCGCATCGTGTTCCTCGACGCGCCCCCGTCGCTCGATGCCGGCGAAATCACGGACAAGGGCTCCCTCAACGCCCGCGCCATCTTCGCGCGGCGCGCCGTTGCCGTCGAAGACGCCCACCACCCCGCACCCCCCGCGCACGTGATCGCGGCTAGCTAAAATGTCGTCTCAACCCGCGCCCTCCGTACGGAATCTCCGCGTTACCGAAATCAAGGCGTTCGTTCCGGCGAAGAACTTCCAGCGGTCCAAGAAGTTCTATCAAGATATCGGCTTCACGCTGGCCTCAGATGGGGGCGGCATCGCCTACTTTCACGTTGGCAACGCGAGCTTTCTGCTCCAGGACTTCTGCACCGACGGATTGGCGCAGGACTTCACGATGCACCTCTTGGTCGAGGACGTCGATGCGTGGTGGCATCGCATCGATGAAAGCGGCGTCGTAGAAACGTACGGAGTGACGCTATCGCCGATCGAACTGCAGCCCTGGCGCATGAGAGACTTCTGCCTAACCGATCCATCGGGTGTCTGCTGGCGCGTGGCCCAGAACGTCGCCGGCTGATCCCTCTGCGCGCGAGGTTACATGATGTAAGGAGTGGCGCTCCCGCTTTGTCACCCTGAGGCGGGAGCGGGGTTCACCGAAGGCAAATGCGCGTGCATGGGCGTCGGCGTATTTCCTTTTGTGAAGAGGCTGGGGTCGGCGCGCCCACTCTTCTTAGCCTTCGTTCTAGCCAGTGGTTTGCATGGGGCACCGGCTGCCGCCGCAGCGCTCCCCATCATCGCCGCAAACGATAACACGCTCGCCGCGGGCACCCTCGGACGTAGCGGACTCGCCGTATCGCTCGTCGCGCGCGAAGGGCTCTGGTATCCCGATGGCCCGGGCACGGTCGGCGCTCCGGTCGGTGCCTTCGGCGAAGCGGGCAAATCGCCGGCGCTGCCGGGTCCGCTGCTGCGCGTCGCGGCCGGGACACCCGTCGTCGTTCGTTTGCGCAACGCGCTCGCGCACGAGACGCTCCACGTCTACGGTTTGGAGGGCGAACGCTCGCGGTTCGTCGAGCTCGCACCGGGCGCATCGCATACGTTCCGCTTCGTGCGCACGGTGCCGGGGACGTACCGCTATTGGGCTTGCGACCGGAGCGAAACGGCGCGCATGCGCGGGAGCCGCGATGCGGGTTTGAGCGGCGCGATCGTCGTCGACGATCAGCACCGGCCTCGCCCCAAGGACCACATCTTCGTGCTCGGCGTTTGGCTCAACGTCTTTTTTCCCGACGGTTCGCCGAATTTTCGCTACGAGCTCGATACGATCAACGGCCGCGCCTGGCCCGCCACCGAGCGCATCGCGTACACGCGCGGTGAGACCGTGCGTTGGCGCGTCGTCAACGCCTCACTCGGCGAACATCCGCTCCACCTGCACGGCTTTCCGTTCGTGATCGACGCAATGGGTGACGGCATCCGCAACGTCTCGTTCGCCGGCGCAACGCCGATGCGCGAAGTCACGCATCTCACGGAGCCGGGTGAAACCTTCGCGATGCACTGGCAAGCCACGCGCGCGGGCCTGTGGCTCTTCCACTGCCACTTCACCTCGCACACGGTCCGGCACGCGCCGCTCGCGGCCATGATCTCGGGAAAACCCCTCGCGAATTACCATTTCGCCCAGGCCTTGCATCTGCCCGGCGATTCGATGGGCGGCATGATGGTCGCCGTTTCGGTGA
>Ga0116227_10005541_pt1 | contig 26493 bp, 19 predicted proteins | sample S1TSphgellanicum_FD_89693 | JGI IMG/M metagenome (GOLD analysis project Ga0116227, IMG submission 89693) | Host-associated microbial communities from peat moss isolated from Minnesota, USA - S1T2_Fb - Sphagnum magellanicum MG | ecosystem: Host-associated > Plants > Peat moss > Unclassified...
TGGAAAATATATACAAAAGTTGCCAGATTCATATCATTGGAGCTGAAAAAAGCCTGTGGTTTGCAGATTTACAGTAAGAAGCTTGATTTTTGAGCCTATGAAAACTGACAAATCTTCTCTCTACCTTATTTTTTGAAAATAATAATTAAATACTCCCATTATAAGAGAGAGAAAACTTTTTTTTCTGGAGGGGTTGTGGATTTCTTTGATGATAGTATTGTTTTGTTGTTCATGGTCGATTCAAATGGTGTGTGTATATATGTGTGTGTGTGTGTGTGTGTGTTTTTTTTTTATAATATATCTCTTGGAAAAATAAAGCCACCAATTCTAGTTTCAAATTGTGTCGGAAGCAGTTGACTATGGTGTGTAGTACGAACCACACTTGATCTGGTATGGACTTTTTTGAACATATTGAACATACCGTTTGGTCCTTGAGTACTTTTACATTTTTTTCATGCCAGGTTCTATTTTGAAGTATAGAGTTCCTCCACCTCTTTGGCTCATCTATATAGGTGAAAGGAGGACAACATTTGCCAAAGCATATGGGATAAAAATGACATGCTATATGGAGAACATGTTGGGGGAACACATGGGAACTTGAATGGAACATAGTGAGAACACATTGGGAACCAGGGAAAAATGAAAAAAAAATTCCTTTTTTTGGGCCTGGGCTGCTAATACCCCTTGCAAAGAACACCCTACTACCTATTTGGGTACCCTTTTAAAACTTTCCTATCCAAGTATATAAGTTGAAATGTATATTACCCTTAGTTGGGGATGATAATTGTGTTGAAGGGTAAATAGAGGGTACACGCTAAAATCATTATGTAGCCTTTACATAGTTCCATATTTTGCTATGCATGTGGTTAAGATGGATTTGTTCAAATCACAAAAACAAAATATTGAATATATTTTCTTTTGAAATTTTTACTGTTATACATTACATTAATTACCATAGAGAAAACTCTTAACTTATGTTCTTGAAACACCTTTAGACTTTACTACTATTTCTTATCATAAAAATATTTTGAATATATTTTTATCACTTATGAGTGATTTGATTATATTTATAATATGATCTTGAATTTTCGTGTGTTTAAGTTTGCAATGCCAATTGCACAAGTAATTATCTTTCTTCACTTTGAAATTTTCCACATTTGATTTATCAAATTTTACCCACTTATATTTACATAATAAAGCTATTTTTAAATAACCTTGTCTTTGGGTCTTTCTTTCATTTCGAATTTTTTGTAAATTTTTAGATGTTGGTTATTCACCCAAAAAAATGATTTGAGACAAGGAGGAACAATTTTCTCGCAAAGGAAGATGAAGAACAACATGTTTTTTCATGAAGGGGCATTTATTGCACAACATTCATAACACTATTAACAAAAATGAAAACAAAGTTCAAACTCAAGTTGAAACTTTTTTTAATCACTAACCTAAGAGGAAAAAAGGAAAAAAAGTTTCAAGCTATTTTTATTATAATTTTTTTTTTGTTGTTGTTGTTGTTGAGTGTTGATCTCATTGTAACTGAAAAGAAGGGGCCAATGAAGCTTCATGTCAATGTGTAAACAACTTATAATGTGTTGCTCATCCTGTTTACACCTGCATATGCACCCAATAATCTGAAAGCATGAATTGGATTAGATGTTCAATGTCCACCTTTCTTGGTCTTCCTATCTAGGTATCATCCCACATTTTGGTTTGCTTAACATCACAAATGACTTTGCATACACACACTCTTTATACTTCCATCTCTTTCTAAACATAAACCCAAAATCTTATTGTACTCCCAAATATAAAATAGACTTTTGTCTCAACACATCTTCATCAATGTCTCGTTGGAACATTAGATGTTCAAATCTCTTTTCTCAGATAAACCCTACCCACCACGCAATTCTCTCAACAATATTGCATCCCAATATACATTTCACCAATTCACTATGATTCCCAAGCTTATAAACATCCACTCCATACACAAATCCTCACAATGTATATGTTATACAACAATCACCAAATTTCCACATCTTTATATGTTTTCTTGACACATGTAAGGCATGACATACCTTGAACCTAGCTCATTCCTCGTCTCCATCCTTCTTTTTGTTGTTAAGAAAACCAAAATGCAAAATCGATTTCCTACTCATTTCTTCATCTAAAAGACCTAGATTTTTGCATATTGAAATAAGATACATCCCTCTTGACAAAGAACAAGCCACACAAATTTTCTCTCTACACCAAACTAAAAACTTATCTTTTGAACCCAAAAATCATGAACCGTTGAATTCTCAACCCCTTCTTTAGTTATCTACATCAATTGTCTTGCTCTCCTTCATCGATTCCTCCAACACGAGCAACATTATCAAATTCCCAACAACAAACTAAAAAAAGAAAAACACAATTATGTGTACACCATAATTAAAATTCCTTACACACCATAAGACCACCATTATCATCTTTTCTTCATGAGTGAGAAAACGAAAAGGTCTAAGGGTTATACCATCCACAAGCACCCTTAGTTGAAAGCTTCAATACCCAAAACCCTAATGTTTGTTTGGTAACAAACTAGATGTGTTTTTAGACCACATCACCACGAGCTCACCCTTTTATGGTCTTCACCTTGAGTCCTCTTCCTTTAATGGATATCTTCAACATGATTAGGGTAGATGATGAAATACCTACCCTAACCCAGTTTGAATTTTTGAATATCTGGTTGATATTTGTTTTTGAAGATTTTGTATATACCCTTATGCAGCTGATATATTAAAATGGATATTCGTACCCGGCCAACACGGGTATGTATACTCAAGAAGAGAAAACCTGTACAAGCACTCTTCTTCTTCTTCTTCTTCTTCTAGGTGCAGATTTCATACAGAGTTCCTCCTGCTCATGAATCTCAAGCCGAAAAGATTTATGCTGAGGTTGGTTGAACACAGAAGAGAGAGTCAGTGAAGTAGCAGCAGGAATTTCAGTCTGTTGTTTCTGGTCTTGAACTGATCAAAAGACTGACAAAGAATGGTGCTTGCTTGGCAGCTCGCCTGGTATGAGTGATTCCAGTGTTTTCAGGCCCCACCCAAAAACCAAAGTGTGAGGGAGTTGTGGTCTCTAGTGAATAGGGCTTAAAACTGGCATAGCTGTCACTGGGGGAAGCCAAAGCAAATCAATCAAGCAAGCAAGCAAAACATTACTAAACTCTCACTACAAACCAAAGAGTGCAAATTCAACAAAGCTGGATATAATATAGCCAACCATTATATTGAAGAAAGTTGAGTTTGTTGCAGGATAGGCAGACACTTTAGTGGGTCCCTGCACCCAATCTCTCAACACTCTCATTTTCTTTTAGTCTCGAACCTTGATGTTCAAGTACATTCTCAATCTGGGATCCGATCATCACTTTCCCATGATGCACCTTCTTTTGGTGTTTAGTGAAACCCCCAAAAAAGAGGAAGTGGACCCAACTGAGTGAGAAGAAAGATGCTGCTGCTAACTTTAGGGCTTTTTTCAACTGAAATCAATGCCAGCAAAAATTGTGATGGGGCTTGGACTTGGAAATTTTCCCCCTTACAATTGTTATTAATATTACTATTATTTTGTCGTGTTGTGATCAGTCGTATTATTAGTATGTAAAGGAAATGCCTCACACACTTGTTCGAGTTGAGGCATGTTATTAGCATGTAAGTAAAACCCACCATGAGCAGCAGACTTAACAAGCAAGTCATCTGCTAGATTTTAAGGTCATCTTCATGCTCCCAAATTTCAATCCTTGTTATATCAAACCCTATTCTACATGTTGGGGATACTTATTTGTTCATGCTTCTATTAATTAGTGAGGGGTGTGTGCACACAGTTTTATTTTTATTTTCCTTTCCATCATCAGAAGGGGCTATGTAATTGGCCCGTCGCCAATATTTTTGGAACATGGAGCACTGCCCCAACATAGAAGCCTAAATATGCTTCCCTCCCCCAAAATAGAAGCATTCTTTCTCATGGACTAATACCCCCTTCTAAGTTGAGGGTACTTATTTATTCACCATGGTTTTGTGTTTGCTGATTTTGAGGTTAGAATGGGGTATAGGTTGATTTTATTACTGGCTTGCCCCTTCCTGATGTTTACTTTTCTAAAACAAACTTGCTTGGTGTATAACTTAGCTGCTGCGCCATTTTGGATTGAAGGTGATTGTTCTTTCAGAGATGTGGAAATTCAGTATTCAAGTACCTACCTTTGAGGAATTGGTCAGGAGTCCGTGTAGCACCAAGTTGGTTCTATCTAGCAACTGTTAGCGTAACATTCCTGCAATTCTCAAGGCAGAGAAGAAATTGGAATCATCACAACAGGTAAGTAAAATTCCCTTCACAAAATGTCAGGGAGGAGAAGTTTAGTGGGCATCAAATCAGCTTTTACTTATGCCAACAATTATGTAATGATGCTCCAAGCATGGGACTTCAAGAGTTCCACTGAATCTATAACCAAGGTTTTATTGATCACCTGGGAGGAAGTTATTAGAGAGCTTTATAGTCATCATTTGTGAACAGATTCCCATCAGCACACCATCTGAAAAGCTCTGGGAAAGCCTCCAGCAGCATCCTCTAGAAAAAAAACTTGAGAAATGTTATAATTCCCAGCTCCCACATCCATCTAAAATTCCTAGATAAATCCAGTTTTGGCTTATTGGGTGTTTACTGGTTAAGAACATTCAGCTGTTTGTAATGCCAACATGCCACTTGCCTCTTGTACTATGATGCTTGTGTGCTTCCATAATGTACTTCCCCGTCTCTTACTATATCACAATAGTATTATATTGAGCCCACCCTTTTGTGCCTTTTGTGTTGTCTTAAAATGACCTTGTCTGTAGAGGTTGCCTCCATAAGATGAAAATTCACACCATAGTCCCCCATGCGAAAATCCCGCATGGGTGTCGGATCTTCTCTTTTTTTCCTTTTGGATCTGATAGCCTGAGATCACATATTATATTAGTAATAGTATTGCCATTTCAATAGCAAATTGTGGGATTGTTCCATCATTGTAGTACCTTTATACCGTCCAAATTTTCTTTTTTAAATGCCAAAATATTAGAAAATGATAGTCTTTTCCTGTTGAAAATTTTTTTAATTATTTTTTTACTGATTTCAAATTTTCATATTATTCAAAAAATTGTTACAGGCTAGTTTTAGGGTTTTAGTATGTATACTATTGCATGTGTACTTTAAGCAATTGCAGGCCATTGTTGAATTTTTTTAATTTAAATAAAATTTTGCTGAAATTTTTTTTTAAAAAAATTTGCCGTGAAATCAATTTCTCAAAATAAATGCCAAACCTGAAAAGGTACTATGGTATTGCACATGGTCAAGTACCGATCATTCAGGGTCACTTAAATTCCTAGATGCCAGATGATCTGAACCCAGATGATGATCAAGTTTTACTTGTAAGTTACGAAGGTGGTGGCCATTGTGTTTCAGTTGCTAACTAGTAAGAGACTCCGAAAGCAAGCATGGGGGTTGATGCTCACTCTATTGTAGTGATCACCAAGACTTCATATGCTCATATGAACTAGGGGTTGATGGCCACATGGTTGCAATCTGTCGCATAAGTGCACGGATCCGCACATTAGCTTTTCCCAGTTTGCAACCATGTGCTTGACTGCAAATGCATAACCCGAGGAAGGCTTGTGCAGGTTGTTGCACAGCTCCCTATATAACTCAATACATACATTGGTGAAGTAAGGATACTAAGATCAACTACTTAATGGCCTTATATGTCATCATACCTTTATCAAAGTTTCTACTTATTGGGTGACACAGAGGAGGGTGTGTTTTGCATCTCATTTTTTATGCAATTTCAATGAGCAAGGCAACCCGGGCTCAGAACCAGTGTTGGATGGTTCTTAAAATGAGGTATAGCTTCTCGTTGGTTATCAACTCAAGTATATATATATCCACTTACTTGTCAATTTTCAAAATATTCAAAGAATCAATTTGGTATATAACCATGGTTTTAAAAAACATGAAGAAGTCAAAAAACTAGTGAAAGAATTGTTGGTTCTTTGCTTATTGTTCAAGGTTTTGAAATAATTGGAACCAACAGTCCTTTAAAATTCAAAGAACCACAGAGCATTTCTCTGAACTGGTCAGTTATTTCCAAAATGGAAGATTTATGTAAATGGAAGATTATGTGGTCTTTCTCTTTGGTCTTCTTCGTATTTACATTGTAGGGTAAAATTTTGGGCAAAGGATATTACATAGAGTGTGGTCCTATTGGGCATAGATTGAGGAACACATGAGAACTTGAGGAACACAGTGAGAGCATCTTTCAAAACCATTTGAGACCATGATGGGAAAACAACAAGGAACAGAAAAATCCCAAAAAACCATTTCAAAGCTCCATAAAGGAAGAAAAAAACTGGACCCTCTTGGATGAATGTTGAGCCAACTGAGTGAAATTTTTACTTATAAAATTGTGAATCACCATTTTTGACTTGGCCTAATACCCATTCCTAAGAGCTTGAGTACCTATTGCATTCAACATCCATTTTTCATCCTCATCTAACAAGTACTAGATAACACCACATGATTGCAATTTAGTTGTGCATACTAAACAAGATTCAGATTTCAAGAATACTCATATAGCCTACACCGGAATGTGAAATAATATTTGCTCTCTCTCTCTCTAAACACTCTCAAATCATTTTTATCGATTACTCCCTGTTTGTGATTGGCTAGATAGATAGATTGGTCCAGGTGGGTTGCTATTAGTAGTCTCCCATTTATATGCAGTTCCAGTTTCAGTTTTATGGGTGGGTTTGGATAAGAGTAACTCAAACTTGGATGTGAGAAATATGTTTTCAGGGTCGCATTCTGAGCACTCCCAGAGAATGCTCTGAGTAGCGTCTCCACCCACACCACGAAACTGGTTTGTACACTAAAATTTGGATAAAGTATAGAAATCTAATTGTGTGAAACTATGTAAAGAATGCTCGAGCTAAAGTGCCTTCCAAAAAGGTCTGTAAAGGGAAATGACTCATTTTGTCTGTAATGATTGGTCCATGTGGTGACATTTAAATAGTTTATACCATTCCCGTGTTCATGTTTATTTGGGGGGGTTGTTTGTCGACCTGGTAAACACTAGTAGAGGCCCAAATAGGGGGTGTACAGTATGGGTGATGGGGGTCATGTTCTATACCTTACCTAGGGTTAGTTTCATCATTAAATTATCCTGCAAAAATTGAAATTGTGGGAGTATGAAGCTGAGGTACTGAAAACTGCCATAAGAAATTATTTGAGGGATGTGATATAATGTGCTTTTCTTCTGCTTGAGCTCACGTGCAGGTAAAAGTGCTAAACTTTAAACAGAATTCTATCCATTTTGCCAGAAAAAGTTTGAAGCAAAGTTGCTTGCAAGGGAGCTGGAATCTCACGAGAAACAGATGAGTAGCCTACTCAGTAGGAAATGTTTTGCTCATTGCTGCCTAAGAAAAGTCTTACAATCCTTGAAAGGCGAGTGACAGATGGTGAGTTTCATCTGGAGCTCTGCAACATTTCTTAACAGGTCCAAGTTGTGCTGATGTATGGAAAAGGACCTGATGCACACTATTTTCAGGACCTCTGAGATTGGGTTGGTGAGTTGAGATGTGAACAAAAGATCCAATTGAGACTTAGTTGCAAAACAATTTTTTTCTGATTTAGGGTTCATGCAATAATCTTTTACAGCAAAGAGTGATAAGCAATGGGGTGATGAGCCTGCAAACTTCCAGCAGAAAATCAAATGCAATGCCAGAGATTCAAGAGATTCAAACCAAAAAAATTCAATGTTGTCCCTTGGTTGGGCTTGAAACATGTTGCAAATTGTAACTCGGAGAATGTCAAGCAAACCCACCCACAGACTTCAATCTCCTGACCTGGTAGCTTTCAGTATACAGCTGCTGGTTTTTCTTCTCTAATGCAATCATTGTCTTCACGAATAGAGAATGCCAAAGCAAAAATTATATTTAGGAGCAAACCTCTGATCCAATTCATTAAAGCTTCATTTTGGTACAGATGAGAGGAAACATCTTAGCAAAACTGGGTTTGAACAGCCCAAAAAATCCTACAACCAATAATCCATGACTACCAAATCCTAATCGTATTCCTAACAAGAGCTTGCTACAGTTTCCATGTCCACTCAACGAGCTCTTATGAGCACATGAATGCTTGCAAAGGACTAGACACCAAGAAACCTAAAACGGTAATCTGATGTGTCAGGCCTTTAGACTAGGAATCAAGGCAATCTCGGGGTCAAGAATGGGAAATTTGACCACTTTTGGCTCATTGTTTGGCCTCAAGATCTCGATGAAATAATGATTTCCTGAAGGTCAATTGGTTCATGTGTAAAGTCATTGAATCAGAGAGGTAGCAACCAAGGCTGCAACCATGCAGATGCTTTCAAATTTTCTCTCTTGTTATCATTCTTCTCCTCACCTTCCTTCCTTTTTAAAGCCAAACCCTAAAAGTTAGACCACCATCGATGAGGGAACATAGACACAACATTTTTGTAGTTCATATTTTTTCATGGCAATTCGACATTTTATTACCATAGTTGTAGCAATGCAACAAGTTGCAAGTCAACAATATTATAGTGGAATAATGATGATAGTTACTCTCATTATGGAAGCAAACCAAGCATCGAGAAAGAGATGTGTATGGGTGTATGGTCAAGCAAGTGGCTTCATGAAAAGGCAACATTTGGGCAACTATTTGATGAAGATGTTTAAATAAACAATGAGGTTAATTTCAACAACTTTTCATTACCACATATTTCAATTGGAACATAGGGAACCATTGCAATCTCTTGATTAGTTAGTGGGGTAGCCAAAACATAACTTGAACATCCACTTTTGAAACATAGATGTCAATGATGGACTAGTTCTACAAATCCCTTATGTTATTCGTCACATTCACCATCAACCCATCTCTAGACATTTTATTTACCAAACCTTAAATCTCCAATCCAACAGAAAGTCAAAGATAAGAGCCAAACACCTTGAGCATTCATTTCACAAGTGTTTCCAGAAAAACCAACCAAAAATAATAATACACCACTACACCTCTTCTGGTAGACTAGAGCATTTAACATGTTTGATCAATGTGTCCCCCCTTTTCAACAAACATTCTTTCACTCCTTAAATTTAATATTCCACAAACTTTCCGTGCCACAATAGAATCCTCCACAGGATTATTAGGCTAGTTTTTACTAAATTGGGCAATGTTTCAAAAATCCAAAATTGGTAATAATGAAAGGTTTTTTTCATACTATAATTTTTTTGATTTTTTTTCTTTTGGATGTGAATGGTGCTATTACATAACAATCCTCCTCTTGGGTGTCTTCAAAATTGGATACTTATGGGCAATAATTGATTTTTTATTTGATTTACTAAATTTGATGTGCAAGCCATTTTCTTGCTACCAATATAAATGTTTTCAATAACCACCCAATTCATTTCATAATATCATACATTCACGGTCTTCCCTCCTTCCCCATTAAAAAAGGTTGTCATTAAATGGAGCAAAAGAAGTTTTAAAGTCATGGGTGTCTATTGTGACCAAACAATTTGATAGTTGTTCAATGGTGATCAACAATTTGAAAAATTTGGGCATCAAATCAAACTCTATATTGATATTTCTTCTTTCTAAATTTATTGCAAAGTTCTAGGCTATATGAATTCTTTATAACAATCAAAGCGATATCCAATGGGTTGTTATGAAAAATTAGTATGATGGTTAACCAATGAATTAAGTTCCTCAATAACAATTGCAAAAACAAAACAAATGTTTGGTCCAAGGTTCATTTAAGTTATTAGTGCAAGTATATATAACCAATGAGTTGAATTTTTTAATAACAATTGCAAAATCAAAACATGTAAACATAGTTTAAGGCCCATTTAGGTTGCAGATTTGTTGTAATTTCAAAATTCGTCAATGATTTTTCTTTACCATAAACAAACATGTTTGTTTATTGTAATACATGTTGACTTCAAAATAAAAACACATGACAATGGACCAAAAATGGTAATTGAAAATCCATTCCAAAAATCCATAATAAGTGTATTTTGAACCTAATGAAGCCTAGTGAAATTACTTTTCAAATTAAAACATTCAAATTTGATGTTGAAATTAACATTTTTTGTGTATGTTTTTTCTTACACCAACCTATTATAAACCTTTCTAAACATTTTTAATGAAAATAAGTTTTGGAAAAGATTGTTTGTGTAGGTAAATTGACTTTGCAAAACATGGATATTCTAAATTCATTAAATGAATATAAAAAGATAAGATTCTTTTCTTGCTAGATTTTCTTACGTCAATTGTCATAGATTTTTGAAGTAGCACACCCCAAAATATTGAATAATTTCCATACAATGACTATAAGTAATAAATCCATTGAGGGGGTGAGGACCATGAACATATGTGAATTGTAAAGTACATCATTGATTGAATATTGATAGTTTTGGAGTAATTTTTTCAAAGTTGAAAAATTAATTCACATTTTCAATAGATTGAGTCCCTTGATTTTTTTTCATGTTTCATTTGGGGATCTCTGCAATGATACTTGTCAAACCCAAGAAATGGCCATTATAAGGACGTCCAAAAAAATCCATCACATAATGTGCTTTTACCTTTCAAAATTTCCAAACTATAATAAAATTATTATCACATTAAAAAGAAAACTACAACCAAGAACAATTGTAACAAATTTTCTATGCAAGCTCTAAATTTCAAACTACAACCTTTAAAATAGGTTTTTTTAAATCAAATCACAATAGTGGAAGGGGATGCAATAAAATTTCATACCTAGATTTAATTAGAAATGTGGCTAGAAATATGTGTTATGAAAGAAAAAAGATCCAACATTAAAACAATACAAACAACCTAAAAGCAACTACAAAAGGAATGTAATCAATGCATCGGTAATAAAAAATTCAAAGGAGATAAACCTTAAATCTTGAAAACATTTTTTCTCCATCCTACCCAACTTGTTACTAAAACAAATGCTAGAATAAAAAAATTGTGTTTAAATACCATCAAGCCTTCAACATGCCATAATTTTTTAAGATTGCAATAATTAAGAAAAAAAATCACAATTGATAGACCAAAGAAAGAAAGAAAATTGCACATGTATATCTTCCAATCGTTATGCATTGAATATATTGTGGTTAGCCTTGAAAGCTAATGCAAACCAATTGCTAAGCGATCATATATTGCAACTCTTCATTTACAAGGAACTCAAATGTTTGTGAATCTTTTTGAAGATCTTCCATTGATGGAAATCAAAGCCACATGACAATCACAAGGGCGATTGTAAACTAAAATGAACCAAAATGGCACAATAAAATTCCTTAAAAGTATTTTTTGCAATGTATTTTACAATGCTAGAAACATAGAATTGTCAAATGTTCATTTTCAAAGAAAAAAATCATTTTTCCCCAAAAGATCACTAAAGGCCACCATTTAATGCATCCCAATGTACAATGTTGATAAAAATAATTATAGGAATTCCATAAAGTTCATGTTGTAAAGGACCTTGTTGTTTTGTTGCTTTTAAAAGTCCCCCAAACTTCCATGCCATTTTAAAATGACCTTTGGAAACTCCAATTTTGAATTGCTAGTGGCATTCATTAATTTTGGAGATTGGTTAATGGACTCATTGTAACCTAAAAACAGTGTCATTTGTTTTTGGATGAAGGCTACTAAGATTGTAGCTGAACTGATGGCAGCATAGTGTTTCAATGACACTAAAAAAAGAAAAGAAAAGAAAATAATCTACTATGTTTTTGTTTTTTTGTGTGTTTTTGGTGGCTTGGCAGGTTATGACGAAAGAAGTAGGTGAGATAGTTTCTGAGATGGAAAAAATAATGAGCAGCCCAATGAGAACTCTTCAAGAGCTCTATGGATTAGATTTCTGTAATGTGATTGGCAAGGGGGATTTGGGGAAGTAAGGAAATAAGGTGATGAAGAAGATATTTGAAGTAGGCTGAGGAAGGACTTGGGGGGATCAATTTGCGAAGGTTCTGGGGGGTAATGAAAGAGAAGCTAAGTTAGGCCTCATAAAACCTAGCAAATGCCAACTTTGCCAGAATTAAATTAATCCTGGCACATTTGTCGCTTTAATATTGGCACATCTGGCATATGTTTTATTTTCCGTAACAAGCTTCCCCTTACTAGAAAATAAAATCAAAATGAACACCGTTACTACCATTCTTGTGGCCATTGCGAACGAAACAGAACTAGGCAAAGAATATGTTGAATGGAATGGACATGGAGACAAACTCACACTGTTATTCAAGCAAAAGATTGGCGCTTGATCATTTTGATTTGCTCGAACTACTTCGCGTGCATAATGCTTGCAAAGGATAAACTCATCAGGTTGCTACGGGAGTCGTTTTTCTCCCATTTAACGATGGAAAAGTCATTTTCGACGGATGTCGTATTCAGGAACGCTGTCGCCAATCCACCGCATAATTGACGCAGCTGCATGAAGTGTCGTGCCCCTTCAAGCAGTTCCACGCCTCGTTAAAGAACGTCTTCTCGTCGTGCTTGTCGAGAGCAACCTTCACATCCGACTTGCGCACGTAGACATCGAGCAATTCAGGGTGTTCGCTCTCTGCCTTATCAATCAGGTCCGCACTCCAATGTTTGGCTAAATGTCGGCGATATTGATCCACTATTTCGTTGATGAACACACCAGGACGCATCTTGACAAGATCCACTGGCATCACAAGGGGCGCTTCCAATTCCCTGGCATTGTTGTTGGAATCACGCTCCGCCTGGATCTGCAATCCGTCTGCCACAATGGAAAGTGAGAAGATGCTAATCTCCTGCAATGTTTTCTGTTTTTCAATGTCGGAAAGCTCGTTGTACAGATTGCATGCCCACGAGCCTTGATCGCGGATGTGCATGACGATGGCATTTTTGGTGACAATCCAGCCATCTCGCTGAATGATCGTGGAGGGATCGATCTTGTTGATCAATGTAACATCCACAGTAGAGCGAATGTCCAAACCGGTTGCAATGTCCGCCATCAGGTTCGACACCTCTTGGCGATGTTGAGAGATTACCAAGTTCGGGACTGGAGCGTGGCAAATGTGACGGCGATCCATTCAAACAAAGGTGCTAGCGCTCCCGTGATAACCCACCATTGCATGGATGGCGCTTGAACCAGTCGCTTGTCGGCCACATGAATCATCAATTGACGATGGTGTTCTAGAAGTCAGCATAGAATACTGCCACATGCGACCCACTGCGTCGTGTCCTTCAGGCACTTGGAACCCATTTCGGTGATGAGGATTTGCTGAACACAAAGATGCATAGAGAACGCGTGGGCAACCTTGTAGAACGCCTCGTCCAACACCCCATGTGTGGCATTCTTAACAACGATATCGAGCTAGTGAGGGATGCACCAAATGCAAAGCACATGATTCGAGCACTCATTCTCCAGCAATGTGACAACACCAGCGTGTCAACTAGTCATGGTGTTCTTTCCATCCAAGCTGATCGAAATGACTTTTTCGCGCCAAGATGGAGACACGGTGTTGAGCAAAATTTTGATGAGCTTCATGTAGTTCTGAGCGGTATGTCATTCGAAGAATGGAACGAGGACGAGGTGAAGGTTGTAGACCATGCCTTTCACGCACACGCGAATCCGCTGATCGAGGAGAGGAACACCCAAACGAGTGTTTGCATCAGCAGCTAGTGAAAACGTCCAAATCGCTGGATCCGTGAAAACATCAAAGATGATCTACAGGGAGACGGCAAGGAGAATGCGAACGAACTGACCGACCATGTGGTCGTTGAGGTCGTTGAGTTTGGCATTCTTGGTCGCCGAACGATGTTGCTCAATCATCTTAGATGTTTGCCGAAATGATAACCCAACAGAAACGTGCCGAATTGCGAGGTCAAATCGCAGAGAGTTCTTGATCGTCACCAAGTATGATCCGTCCTCCTGCGATTTGAACAACTTCATGGCATTGGCCTTCATGATCGGTTCGGATGCATCGTCTTCTTCGTCTTCCTCTAGATGGAAAAATTAATTTCCCACCACATCATCGACGATCGTAGGCCTCGAAATGACAAATTGCAGGCTATCCTTGTCCTTGTCCAAGAAACTATGAATGCCAAAGACCTCCTTTTTCTTGAAGAATGCATCCTTCTCTTGATGCAAAAACAATTGATAATTGGTCCAGTTTTCGTGATGTTGAAATTCGTGATGATTTTTGTAGGCCTCGGGTCAAAACAGGAACTGGAACAACTGTGTGTTCTTGGTGCGTTGGCGTTTTACACCGGGACCTTCATGCTTCTCACGCTCGATGTGGACACAGAAAAGGCATTGCACAGTCGTAATCATGCCGCCTATCGATCGTTGCACCGGTTGAAGACTATATTCCACAGCGTGTTTGTCCTGAAACGGTGTCTATCGACTCATGATGACATGCAAGGTGCGAACAAGGTGTGAACAAGATGTGCAGTATCAAGAAGAGTAGGATCAACAAGCCGATCGGCGAATGCGCGCGCACACACACACAACGAGATTGATAAAACTATAGTGAATGCGCATTTGACGACCCCCTTGAATATGATGATTTCAGTTTAGTGACTTTGCGGTGGGAAACCACAAAAATGACTGCACCCAAATCACTATTTCGGCCCTTAGAAGCTCAGACCGACTACCAAAAAATAGTGATAGTGACCGTTTTAGTGACTTGCAATGGGGATGCTCTTAATAACTATATTACTTAATTATGGCATTTTGGCGAAATTAATTCTAGCAAAGTTGGCATTTAAAAATAGAATGTCAGGTTTTATGAGGCCTGAGCTAAGTTGTTAGACTTTTAAGGAAGACAAAAAAAGTGTGGTTTGATTTTGATTTTGCAGTGCTGTAAATAGGTAGAAACAAAACTTGATCAAGAGGACTGAATGAGAAAAATCTTGACAAGAAGACTTCCATTGTGTTAAGAATGTAAAAAAAAGGTCTAGAGTTGTTGCATGTGTTTTTGTAAGGACCGACACAAAGGAGAGGATGAACGTCTCTAAGATTTTTGGAGTGGTTGTGTGGTAGTTCATGCATGATGTTTTTGGGGATTTTGAATTAGTTATGGAATGTGTTTTGTTTTAAGAAGAGTACCAGTTATCTTGTGGGAGCTCCAAAGGTTTTTGGGACTAAAGGTATGTTGGGAAGTAGTGATGTTTGGACTGGTTGACTATGTCCCTGAATTTTTATCTAATCTCTAAGATTGAACCATGTTGAAAATAGTAGAGTTAATATTCTATGAGGATTCTATTGTTGGGTATGAGTTGTTAGCCACATAAAACAACATGTTGATTCCTAGAGAGGAAATCAAGATTAGTGCCTGATCCTTTGTGGTCCATGGAATTAAGGCCATAAAATTTAGATGTCTATAAGGATCTTGACGAAAAAGAATATTTGAATCAGAATTGTCATACTTTAGTAAAAGTTTCAGAATCATACTTTAGTCTATGGATGTCCAGCAATGGGGATGTGCACATTGCAAAAAATATTCCCCTTGTTTTTGGGTGACATCATCATTACAAACTAAAATTATGGGTAGTCCATTTTGTAAATTGTTTATAATGTGTTGTTGGGAAATAGGTATGCAAATTCAAAAGCCCTCCATTTGGGGTAAATCATTAATTTTGAAACAATACCATGATTTTACTTAACTAAATTACATAATAATTATACACATGAATTTTTTTTCATGAAATTCCAAATCTATTTCCTTAATAACACATTATAATCCATAAGGGTGTTAAAAAAGAAAATGTGTTTTTTTATGGCATTTTAGCTTGCAAATATTGATAAATTTAAATCCTAGATTTAATTGTTTTGAAAGAGGATCACATAAATTGAAATTCACAATGACATTCTAAGAAACATTATTCTTATGTCACCAAAAAAAAGGGGAGGGGTGATTTGATTCAAACACTCCTTGATAGAATTAAAGTTTGCCAACATAATGGTTACACAACAAATCAATTAATAAAGTAACATGCATACATGTCCAAGTTGCTAAACTCTTAATTCTGCTACTTCAAAATATAACACAAAGATAAAGGACTCCAAGGGATCAGATCATTCTTGATATCTTTTAAAAGCCAATTAGGCATGAGTGTGATAGCTCATTTGTAGCAACAACAATATGACTAATTGATTCCCCATTTCCATCAAATCCTTTTATTTGGAAGTTGAATAAAGAAAAATGTGAAATTAGACATTGCAACATTTGTTCTCCATAACCCACAAATGCCTTTAGTTTCCCATTTTCACCAAAACTTCAATGACATCATTAATAATTTCATCCAAAATAGACTGTTTGACATTTACCCATGAAATCCACAAGACCTTGCAACAAAATGAAGATTGCCATTATGTTCACTTATGAGATGTTTAGATTCTATTGTCATTTCCCTTAGACAGATCCTAGATTTTTAACACTAAACTTTTTGCACCCCACTTAAAGTTCATAACATAATGGAAAAATGTGCTCCAAGGAAGGTATTGAAATTCAATAGAAGGGCATTCTTCCCCAACTATTCAACAACACAACACTAAAACACATCAAGACCAAAACAATGCAATTTCACCAATTTGGAAGTAGAACTTAGCTTTTTTTGACCATCCCTTCTCCCTTCTCCCCCTTTGCAACTTTCCTTTTATAGCTTCTCTTTGACACCATGCTTCCACCTTCTAAAAACGACAACACCAACCATCACCAAAAGATGTTATTCACATTCCCCATAAATACCATCAACATTGTGATAAGGAACCCGTTCAATGATCGAAATCAACGCATTCCTACCATTCCATTGAAAAACAACCATCAAACACACTAAACTATAAATAAACAAACAACAACCAAATGTAGAAAGAATTGATCATGAAAATTTGCTCTGTATTTTGTCAGCATTTGCCACCCATCCAGACGTAGGGTTTGAATTTCCCATTCATGTTCATCCACAAATTTTTTTTGACATTGTTTCAAATTACACTAGTTCCATGCATATTCATGTTTTGTTACCATTTCAAACTATTGTGATTATGTTGTAAACCAAAGCCACACAAATAAAGAAAACTTGATGAGATACTCACAAAAAGATGTTCATGAAATATTTCAAGCAACAAACAAAAGATGTAGCAATTGTTATGGTCATAAAAGTTCCAACACATCCCAACACCCAAATTAGACATTAGGTGAACCAAATTGTCACACTTGAAAAAATTGCCTCAAGAGTTACTTGCTTCCACAACTAAGAAAGTTGATGTAAAAGTCATTCCTAGAAGAAAGCTTGTGAGTTTTCCAACAAACAGAGGTATTGGCTCGAGGAAGAAAACAACAAAAAATTGGAAACCTTGGGAAAAAAAACCCATAATTAATGAAGACAACTAAGAGAAAAATTGGAATGTGCATGACAAAGAAATAAGACAATTGCATTCCCAAGAAAGAAACCCAAGAAATGAGGCTTATTGTTAAAGAAGAAGCTTCATGAGCTTAAGAAACCAAATTGATATTTAGAAAACACCACAATCACAATAGACAATTGCAACAACCACCATTGCTACAACACAAAGTTCAAATAACTTCACTTCATATCTAAAGAACCTCAACATGCTTTTGAACTATAAAAACAACTTCCTTCTACCTTAAGAAAAAAGTAAGAATTAAATCTCACAACAACCTTGCGACAACTCAAGCAAATCTTTAAAGGCATAGCTTTTCATTGCCAAGTGTCTTTCAAGCAAAAGAATTGAAAAAAATAGCTGCTTGTGAAAGCAACCCTAGTAAGAAGTTAAGAAGTAGCACATAAAATGTAGTCCTTTCATTAGAGTTATCCGCAAAGTGATGCGATTAGGGGGCAAGAATGGCCAGTTTTGGCATAATAGCGCATCAAACGTGTAACTGGGAATGAAAATTTTACAAAACGAAATAACTGGGACCCAAACTAGTTTTTCCTCCAATTTTGGTCTTAAACTGAGTTTCATCCTGTCTTTCCTTTTTGCTTAGCGCCTCCACTGCTACTACATATATTCTCACTGCTCCTACGCACACAACTACTATAATTACTCTTGAACCTCGTGCATTAAATGCTGAGTTTCAGCATTTCATACTGAGATTTAGTAATACTGAGATTTCTTACCTTGCCGATACCACTGAGAGAGGGGATAGGGGGTGAAAGAGAGGGTAAAGACAGGGTGACTTTTCGGATAACTCTATTATATAATATTGGCCCAATGTTCTGTCCTCAAATCGCATGCAGGAAACACATGATGATTCTCCACATTGTGCAAAGTCTGACTATAGAGTTGGGTGGTGTTCACTGGCTCTGAACTCTCTTTAATAATGAGTTCTGGGACCATCTCCACTAGTCATGCACAGACAGTTTGTTATAGAAAGAATTAGCAAAGCACTGGAGCCCCACACACTAGGTGTCAGGCAGTAGTAGTTATTAGTGAAAAAGGTATTAATAAAGTCATTCCCACACTCAATCCATGCCTAATTGTACCCTTATAACTTAGTTGCCACAAGAATCTCCCCTATCAAGTCACTGGTAACCCTAAAACATACCTCCCTCTCTCTCTCACTCATGTACCTATTCCAAAACTTGGAAACTAAAGAGAAAAATTCTCAGCTTTACCCCTATCTTTCATCTTTGTATGCATTTGGAAGCCATGTGATACATTATAACTTGCACATTGACACATCAAACCATTGGTCAATTTTTTTGACCCAAGTCCGAAACCATTGGTCAAGAAAAGAAAATACAACCCAGACCCAAAACCCACGAGTTTTACTTTGAAAATATTAATTAGACTTAAAGCCAGAAGGCCTTCCTCTTTATAAAAAAAAACCCTAAACCTGGACCCCATGGCTCCAACAAAAACCAAGAGACCCAACCAACAAACCAATCTTGATCAATGTTGGCTTATCATCGAGGGTATCAACACTCATATCAAAGACCTAACCAACCTCATATGATCTGAGGCTTTTGGGAGGCTTTTTGTTCATTTTCCCTTGGTTCCCAATATGTTCCCAAGTTCTCAATGAGTTCCTCAACATGTTCTCCATAGCACCTCACTTCTATCCCATATGCTTAAGCAAATGTTGTCCTCCTTTCACCTTTATAGGTGGGCCAAAGAGGAGGAACTCTCTATTTTGGGGAGCCTCCATAGTTTCATTTATTTGAGTGATTCCTGTTGGTTCTGGGTTCAAGGTAGGGTCAGTTTTAGATCCTTAAGTGAGACAGTTCTATGCTCAGGTTTGTAGGCAGATTTAGGGTTTTAAAGTTTTTCTTTAAAACATTGAAACTGCAAGTTTTTTTGAATTGTACTCTTGAAATGATTTTCTAAATTTTTGACATTAGAGAGTTAAGGGTAAATTTCCATGCTTTCCCACTAACTCATTATTTGTATTATCCGCACTTAAATAGGCAATATGCTTATGTAACAAGTTGAAACACTAGCCTCACCATTCTTGGCAAAACAAAAAGGGGCCAAAGTCGTCACATTATAAGGTTTTGTTTTTTGGAACTCTCCATATGTAGACAAAAGGTTTTAGCATGTGACATGCTAAAACCTTTTGAGTAGATAGGTAGTAAAAAATGCCCCCTTACCTATGTATAAACCATCTACTTACCTAGTAGATACCTATTTTCAAACATATTATCAAAATAATTAACAAGAATAGAATGAAATCAACAATAGCCCAATTCAAAGCATTCTTTTAATGGCAAATGGTAAATAAATCTAGAGGGGTTTCAATCAAGGTTTTTTCTTCCAATTTTGTGATCTAGCCACACTGGCTACCGTTGGGAAGAGGAATTAGCCAAATTTGGTTACAGGTTAGAGAGGAAGCTAGAATTTTAAGAAAACCCTGCTATATTTTGTTAGCATGCTTTGGCATTTTTTCCTTCACAAAATCCTTTGTATGAGAGTCACTCTCGATTTTTTGGGTTGCACAATGGCAAAGATTTGCCCCCAAAAAAGTGATGATTCCAAAAGCATATGGTAAGACTTTTGTTCAAGGTAATTAATGTAAAAATAGAATAAAGTCCCAAAAGCAAATACGTTCAATATTTCGTTGCCATAATTCAAGTAAATTCATCATAACCACATGCATTGCAACATATGGAAATGCATAGATGTTACAGAATGATCTTGGAGTATACCTTTTTTTTCACCTGCTTCAAAAGAATTATGCTCCCCCAGGTAATGATAAACCTCAAATATACACTATCCTCATAGAATAAAGACAAGGCAAGTCTGAAACAGTTATCAACTGGGTAAGGTAATTAAAAAGTTAAACAAATACCCTAGTACCTTGGCCAATTCAACACTAATTATATTATTTTCAGAAATGTTGAAATTTTCAAAAATTATTTCTTCCAAATCAAAAAATATTTTGAAGGATAGTAGTGAATATTTAGGAATATTCCATTTGTTGAAATGAATTTTTCCAAATTAATTAATTATTTGACAGACATATGTAGAAATGGCCAACATACTATGGTATACCAATTGGTCAGGGTATGTATTTATCCTGTTGTATACCCAGAGATATATCAGGGTATAAGACTTACCCATCCAACACTGCTCAAGACTCGGAAAATTGCTTAAAACTTTCCAGCATATCCGAACTAAGTGCATGTTTAGAATTGTAAATAATGTACTCATCACACAATGTACCTTAAATTGATTATGACATTAACCTATATATTAGGTGAAGTCCCGCCAATAGGTGGCGAGAACGGCCCAGTTTTGACATAATAGGGCATCATACAAGTAACCGGAAATGAAAGTTTTACAAAACGAAATAACTGGGACCCAAACTAGTTTTTCCACCAACTTTGGTGGTAAACTGAGTTTCATCCTGTCTTTCCTTTATCCGGAGCGCCTTTGCTGCTGCTACCTATATTCTCACTGCTTCAACTTATACAAGTACTATAATCACTCTCGAATCTTGTGCATTTAATGGCTGAGTTTCAGCATTTCATACTGAGATTTAATAAAATTTCATTACTTTGTGGATACCACTGAAAGAGGGGAAGGGGGTGAAAGCTGGCCCAAAGGCAGGGTGAAGATTTTGACTTTATGAATAACTCTACTGATTAATCAATTCATGAATGACCTTGTTGTACAATATCATGTTGATGCTCCCATTTACTGCTGTTCACAACCATTAACCAAATAAGACAGAAACCCTCACAAAAGTGCTACACATAAAGCCAAGCTAGCAAATTATATAACACTTGTAACAACTGTGATTTACTAATCTCTAGTTGGGGTGTTTGGCCCATTTCTGCAATATTGTACGATGAATTTATAAGTTGAAAAAAATCCCTGTAAATAAAAAATCAAGGATAGGAATCCATCCATCAAAAGTACAAGGCAAATGAGAACAAAAGTAGACACAACCCAAAAAAAACGATAACAAAGAAGACTTAAGATGAAGGAGCTGTCATTTCCACAAATAAGCTAGAGACAAAAGTGTATTAACTTTGATGTGTGGAAGAGATGAGGAACCCCGACCAAGTATCTTAAGATTAATTATAGTACAATGGTGATGTGCTACAACTATACCATGGGAGCTTAACAATGGGCTCAATTGGCTCTTGATTGAGCTTGGATCTCCTTTGTTTCGGAGAAAATAAGTTACCATGATTCTTCATGATCTAAAAGTTCAGCTGATGCGCTTTTTTCTCCCCACTGATCTACTTTTGGAAAATGTTGTTAACCAGTAGACAACACAACAGTTGAGAGTGGGGGGTTTTCAAAGCTCTTGGGAATTGGGACCTCCCCTAGCTTGGGACAACAGAGTATGGAGGAGGCAACTTCCAGTGGCCTTTTTCAGTTGTCTATATAACTACACAATTGTGCACAACTTTTTAAGTTCACAAAAGGCAAGAGACTTGTGGGGATTGATTGAGTCCTAATGTGAAGGATTTGTGTTCAAAATCTTCCTAAAATCTGGAGGAAATGGGGGGCCATTTCTTCAAAAAAATAAAAAGATCCACACAAAGCACTTCAACCTTCTCTCCATGTTTGGCTTCTTATAAAAGCTGGGGCTGCAGCTAGGGCTGCAGCTAGCTTCCAGTTCAAGGCAAATTGGGAGCTATCTATCCCAGACAACCTTTACTTTTAAAACTACATGACGAAGTTTTACGTTAGGCATTGTCAAAATGTTTGGTCTGGACACCACCAGATCAGCCTTAAAGATTTAAAACACAATCACACAACATCATCAACCGACAAGAACAACCTGAAAGGTAATTATTACAAAATACTAAATTTTTTGTTTGTAATGAATTTTTTCATTTGTGCCAAAAATATATAACTATTTATTTCATATCGATATTTGTTATTGGAATTGGTGTTTTCTTTTTCCATATGTTTGATAAAGCATCATTAACACTTCTTATTTAATGTTCATTGAAATGAGTGATCGTTAAATATTTTAAAAGATCAAAGTTTTTGTTATAGCACATGAACTTTCTATGACATGGGGGTTGTATCCTAATTTTAGGACTAAAAATAGGTGGAGACAAATATACTGAAGTTTAATTTTTATCTACGACTTGAATCAAAACCAAAGTTAGAAGATTGGAACCAAAACCCATTTTGTGGTTGGCATTGTGCAATAGCAATGAACAAGAGAGCTAGGAGTTTGCAACTCATGCAAAATATGAATATCAAATGCAGCTGCAAGATTAAACAACACACATGAATGTGCCTCTCAAGGGGGTTGAACTTCAATCTAGTTTTTGGATTCTCCCAAATTAGAGTGAGAGGAGGGCCTACACAAAACAAGCAACATTAGCACATACACCTAAAACAACTATGCTTGCTCTATCATCTACTTGTTGGTTCATCCCAATGTTGAAAGGTTTTTGTTTATAAGAAATTTTCCTTAGATACTAGAAACCCAATCAACCATAGCCCACCAATATTTTGTGTGCCTACAAATGTTAAACCGATCCTATTAACCCCCATCCCATAATCAATTCCATGAACTTACACTTAACATCAACAAAGAAAATAAGGCAACAAGGAATCCATCATTATTTTTTCTAAAAATAATTTGGAGGATTCATCTCCTCAAAGTTGTTGAAAAAAAATTCAATATAAATGCCCAGACAAAGTAAATGTAGGAGGCACATAAAACTCTAGCCAACTAATGTTTTTCACCATACCAAATTTTTCCATTAGCCCATTCATGGATTGTAGTGTAGAAAGGAAAATTTTGCATCATGTGCAATTGTTGTGCATACATGTAGATCATTAGGTTCAAATTTGTGGTCAACCAATTGGAAATTTATATTTCATGAAGTGCATTGTAAAATATGTGCATTCTTCCTCAACATATCAAGAACCATCACAATTGCCATTCCCATTAGCTTCACATATTTAGAAAATCTAGAAGCAACAATGACATTAGAAGTCACCCATCCACACATCCTACTTGTAGGGTTTTCAAATTGTGATGGATGTAGTGCACCATAGTGATTGATCATTATTGTAATCACAAAGAAAGAAGCATGATGATCAAGTAGTGATGGATCCAATAAGAGTCCAACCATAGTTCTAAATGGAGTATTGTTTTAAGGTGGCAAAATGTGCCTTTAGAAGTGTTAGATGACCATAAATGTTGTTTTTGCATTACATGTAATATAATACTGGGGATAAATGATCCTATAAGTATTCATGAGGTTTTGGGTAGGAAAGTGCCTTTCCAATTTTTTGATCAAACCTTCTATTGCACCCATGTTCTATAATTTTACAAATTGCACTTCATGTTCCCAATTAGCCCTATTCACAAAAACACATATCTAGTTTCTCCATTTGTTTTATGTAGCATGTACATCCAACCATGAAACATGAATGCCAAATAATCAATTTGAGTCTATGATTCTAGCCACCACACATTATGTAGAACATCACAAATATGGTCCACCAACCTGCATGGTGTTGAAAGTTTGAAATTGGGGGCCATCATATTTTTTGAAGGTTTACATAAATGTTATACACATCAACCACGATGAGTTTGATTGTAGTCAAAAAATAAAATACAAAAGTCTCCTTGCTTTAAGTCATCTTTGACAAACTTTGCACTTGCTCCAACATGGGCAAAACACATGTTAGACCCAAAATAATGTCAAAATCACAAAATAACTTATAATTGGTTTTTGTAGGGGCATTCTTCATGCTATTTTCACTCATCTTCACAACAAGTGATTTATATTCGAACACAACATGCTTGGAAGGTGTAAACATAGAAACCCACCATGTTTTACCATTGCATAGAATTTTTAAACCTTTGGTTTCCATGATTTCTACCAATTTGGTATGTTCAAAGTGCATATTTGCAAATTGGGCAAAATACATGTACATTGAGGCGAATAAGCCTTCAATCTTCACAAGTTGATGATAATGTTTGTATGGCCAAATTATAATGATGGGCCATGCAATGGATACCCATGATAAATGGTGCATGTTTTTGTGTCATTTGCACTATCACGCCAATCTTTAAACCTTAGAAAATAATGACATCATTTACACCAAAACATAGTAGCTTTGATGTCAAATCCCCATTGACAATCCCCAAAAGTAGTTAAAAAATCTACTAACATAATGGTTAGCTCGTTAAACCCACCACCTTCAATGATCCTCTTGACTTTCAATAGTATTGGAACCTTCATTCAATTTTTAACCATCTAACAATAAATAAACATCCAACTTTAGTTGTTAAGGGTTGTTATTTCATTACAACTATTCAATGAAATAAAACAAGAGGTCTAAATAGCATAGCCAAGACCACATTGTGCATGAAGTTTGCCATTTCCCACGCATTAATCATTCTAATGTTTTTTCAGTGTTTTGTTAACTTTGAAAACTCAAATAGTCCTTGCATGTTCTTAAAGTCAATCATTGGTTCTCATGTTTCAAAAGATGGGAAAAAAAAAAACTCACATGTATTTTTTTTATCATGGCATGCCTTTACACTAGATGTTTGTTTTATTGGGTTTAAGGTGTAAACTAATTTTTTTTTTCTTATGTAGTGTATTCTTCATTCATAAAGGTGTTAATGTTGTTTATTTGTTTGCAAATATTTATAAAACTATTGGTTGGCTACATTTGCAGAATATTGGGTGTGGGTGTTTTTTGGGACTAACATTCTAATGTGTTGATTAACAATGGCTCCCTTAAATAACCCTACAAACTTCAAGTACCATTTGTTTTTCATTAGTTCTAGTATCACAATTCTAGATTTGGCATTTAGGTCCCAACGACATGTTATATAACTACATTCTCTCATTTCTTTTGGTTCTTGCCCAACTTCAAGGATTACTATCCTTTTTGCTTCCAAAAATGTGGATGTAACTACCCCAAAAACTAATGACCCTATGGTTTTTAACCTTATGTAGGTTATAAATAATAAAAGGAAAAAAAAGTTAAATGGGAAATGGAAAGGCTTTTCTAGGATACATGGGGAAGCAAATTCCTATGGGTTGAACTTGTCTTAAGAGAAGACAACAAGTTCCACCAAGTGAGATGTAAAATTTGTATTATTATATAATGTTGGGAAAAACTACTAATGCCAAAATTGGATGGCTTCAACAAGCACAATGGGAGAAGGAAATGTACACACCCTATTTTAGAATAAACAATTGGTGAGCTTTAAACAAGCTCCAACACCCAACATTTTAAACCCTAAACATTAAACATTACATGGAATGGTGTCAAACAATAATTGCAATAAATTCTTACACCCAATAAACTTTTACACACAACCTATTTGGCCAAAGATTAATAGGTGCAAACACCTATAATAAAATAAGCACCAATAATAAAAACTTGTAGTTAAGCAAATAGTTAACATCTTTGAAAAACTTGGGTTATAAAATACTATAGATTTGTGAGGTTTGGAACATAATCTCCACAAGATATATATGCCCCTATTGCCTATTCCACAAAAGAAATTGAAGCAACCCAAGTTTTAACATGTGCATGAATATGATGTAACAAGTTTTTAACTTTTAGGGTTTGGATGTATACAAGAAGAAATTTTAGGGTTTTCGAGGAAGAATGGTTTTTCCTATTTTTGGTTGGTAGTGTTTGCACATGTCGGTAATGGAAACAAGGAAGAACACTAATAGAGATGTGGTGGTGTTTATGGTGTTGAAGTTTTTATGTTGTTTTTTTTTATTTGGGACGAGTATGTTGCTATGGATATTATTGGGCGATGGCTGAATGTGTGGCAAGGGAGTTGTTAACCAAGGAACGGCTAGTGGAAATCTCGTTATGGAGTGGAAGAAAGATGAACGAAAAAGCATATAAGTGGGAGAGAGGTTTGTTTTTTAGTAGGTAAAGGTTTTCAAATAAAAGAAGTTGGATTTCTGTCTCCAACAAAAGTACAGAGAAATCCATTGTGCAATGTATTTGAAGAGGTAGAA
>Ga0116227_10005543_pt1 | contig 26491 bp, 24 predicted proteins | sample S1TSphgellanicum_FD_89693 | JGI IMG/M metagenome (GOLD analysis project Ga0116227, IMG submission 89693) | Host-associated microbial communities from peat moss isolated from Minnesota, USA - S1T2_Fb - Sphagnum magellanicum MG | ecosystem: Host-associated > Plants > Peat moss > Unclassified...
AACTGCATGAGTTCGCTGAAACTCGGATACGGATTTTTCAGGACTTTAATGACTACTCTCAATGAGTCACTCTCTCGATTCCCCCGATAAACCAGGGTTCTAGAACCGTTGTACAGTTCCTTATTGATGCTGTATCCGGGAATACGTACTGGAGTCATGACCATACCACTCAATCTTAATAATTACTGGATTTATTCTTCCCAAAGTATTGACTATTCTAGCTCTCGGTTTATGTAAATTATTTGTAAACTCTTTTTTCAGGTATGATGAATTCTTTGCCAGTGCCCTGCCGAGTCTGGTCAATCAATTTTGGATTTTGGATGCCAGGATTTTAGATTGTGAAGAGATATGAAGAAAACCAACCCTGGATACCAACTAGTAGCCCTTAATCGTTGATAACCAGATATAAGCGTTTAAGTTTTGCGTGTGCATCTGCGGTGAAAACCATACAAGAAGCAGCGTTGGCAAGAAATTGATCTAGAAAATTTAATTGAGCAAATGCAAGATTTGGGCAAAAGTGAACGACGAGCAATTACCAGCCAGCTAACCCGTCTATTAGATTAAACAAAGACTACGAGCTTTTACCAGAATCATCAGAGGCATTTATTTACATTGCCATGATTCGGATTATGGTGAGGCGGTTAGCATAAATTCTCACCTCTCGAAACTTTTCAAACACCCTCTAAGGGTCAGAAAAAGTAGTTAATTGGGACTTAGACGGGAGAGAGGAGTAAATCGGATACCTTAAAAATGGAGGAAGCTATACGGATTACAACAAGATCTCTGCCAAAGGTGATGAAGTCGAGGTTTTCATAGTTTTGCCGGAGTAACCAGCTGCCCCCGTCCTCTTTGCCATAGACATTATTAACCAACCGCGTCAACACCAGAAGATCTTCAAAACATCTGCCGAAGTTGATCAATACCTTCGGGCAGAAAGAGATTCATGGGAACGCTAAATTTTCCAGGATCAAGTCTCGTGTATTTGGATTTTAGATACTAAATATTATGGTAGCCTTTGGTTTATTTCAAAAACTTCCTATGAATCTACCAATCCAGGGTATTACCATTTCCTTGCTACTAAGCTACGCAGTCCTTCCCATAGTTAGCCACCCATATATCGCACAGTTGACAGATACCTTGATCGTACCTGGTGAACGAGTAGATAAGGTGAAAAAAAATACTAGTGAGCAAGACTTAATTAAGCTTTTTGGTACCTCCCACCTAGTGGATAAAACCATACCCGGTGCTGAAGGTGAGGGTAGCAACCCCGCAACCCAAGTAAATTTGAGCCAAGGGCGATCGCTGTTAATTGTGTGGCGAGATAGCACCCGTAGCCACCCGGCTTACATCAAGATTTTAGGTCCAGCGTGGAAAACACCTGAAGGTATCGGCATTGGCACACCCCTGGGAGAACTCAGACGGAAACTAGGGGACTTCAAACTCTACGGACTAGGTTGGGACTACAGCGGGACAATCCTACTCCAAAGTAGCTACCTATCTCGTTATCAAGGTAAACTTGTCCTCCAAGTCGGGACCACCACCGCTGCTGCCAATAAATTTCCCCAAGACTACAAAGCAGTTTCAGGGGAGAAGACTTTTTCGGCAGCGGACCCCCACTGGAAGTCTTTAGGCGTTAAGATAACCCAAATGACAGTCATCCTCCCATAGGACGACGCAGAGATACATAACTCAAGTACTATGGTTTCCACCCTTCCCAACCTCCGTCCAGCAATTAACTCCCTACAACCCCAACTAGTGGAGTGGCGTCGAAGACTGCATCAAAGACCAGAGCTAGGGTTTCAAGAAAAACTAACCGCTGAGTTAATTGCCCAGAAGCTACAAGCGTGGGGAGTTGAGCATCAAACTGGCATTGCCAAGACCGGGATTGTGGCGACAATCAAAGGAGAAAAGCAGACATCCCAACCCAAGGCCCCAGTATTGGCAATTCGCGCCGACATGGATGCCCTACCGATTCAAGAACTCAATCAAGTACCCTACTGTTCACAACATGATGGTGTGATGCATGCCTGTGGACATGATGGACATACAGCGATCGCTCTGGGTACAGCATACTACCTCCAACAGCACCGCCCAGATTTTGCCGGCACAGTCAAGATCATCTTCCAGCCAGCGGAGGAGGGACCAGGAGGTGCAGAACCCATGATTGTTGCCGGGGTACTAAAAAATCCCGATGTCCAGGGGATTATTGGGTTACACCTATGGAATAACTTACCACTGGGGACCGTGGGTGTCCGGGCTGGAGCCTTAATGGCAGCAGTTGAGTGCTTTAACTGCACAATCTTGGGGCATGGTGGACACGGAGCAATGCCTCATCAAACTATTGATCCCATAGTAGTAGCAGCCCAAGTTGTCAATGCGCTGCAAACCATTGTCGCCCGCAATGTCAACCCCCTAGACTCGGCAGTGGTGACAGTAGGTGAACTCCATGCAGGCACTAGACTAAATGTGATTGCGGATACAGCCAGGATGAGTGCGACGATTAGATATTTTAACCCTGACCTGGCAGACTTTTTCCACCGACGGATTGAACAGGTAATTGCCGGGGTCTGCCAGAGTCATGGGGCGAAGTATGACCTAGAATACTGGAAACTTTATCCCCCAGTAATTAATCATCCGCAGATGACTCAATTGGTACAATCGGCAGCAGTAGAAGTCGTCGAAACCCCTGTGGGTATCGTCCCCGAATGCCAAACCATGGGGGGAGAAGATATGTCATTCTTTTTACAACAGGTTCCTGGATGTTACTTTTTCCTTGGTGCTGCCAACCCAGAGAAGAACCTCACCTACCCCCATCACCATCCCCGATTTGATTTTGATGAAACTGCCCTATCTATGGGTGTAGAAATCTTTGTCCGTTGTGTCGAAAGATATTGTCTGTAGTGTAACCAATTTTTCACCATATAGGATAAAAATATCCGGAATATAGACGACAACTTGGGTATTAGTATACATTCATGGGGTAACATTGCTACGGAGTAAGGACTATCCAAATACTGGCATTCCCCCCACCAGGGAACTCTCGTAAAGTTGTTAAAATAGTTAAACCCCAAACTCGGCTGGGTGCTATGCATCTACCTTGAAAGGCATCGAAATTCCTCTCTATGTCTTACGAACCCCTGCACCACAAGTATCGCCCAAAGAGTTTTGCTGAACTAGTGGGACAAGAGGCGATAGCTACCACCCTCACCAATGCCATTCGCTCGGACAAAATCGCCCCTGCCTATTTGTTCACGGGTCCTAGAGGTACGGGGAAAACTTCTAGTGCCCGGATTCTCGCTAAATCTTTGAATTGTCTCCAAGGTAGTAAGCCTACGGCAGAACCCTGCGGCAAATGTGATGTTTGTCGCGGGATCACCAAGGGATCTACCCTAGATGTGATTGAAATTGATGCCGCCAGTAATACTGGTGTCGATAATATCCGGGAACTCATTGAGAAGGCACAGTTTGCCCCTGTACAGTGTCGCTATAAGGTTTATGTGATTGATGAATGCCACATGCTCAGTACTCAGGCATTCAATGCCCTACTCAAGACCCTAGAAGAACCACCTAAACACGTAGTCTTTGTCCTAGCAACAACCGATCCCCAACGGGTGCTACCAACCATTATCTCCCGCTGTCAAAGATTTGACTTTCGCCGTATCCACATCCAGCCAATGGTGAAGCACTTAAGTGCCATCGCATCCCAAGAAAACATCAGTATTTCTCCTGATGCCATCACCCTCATCGCCCAAATTTCCCAGGGAGGATTGCGGGATGCCCAAAGTCTCCTAGATCAAGCAGCTTTGATGTCGGGGGAAGTTACCCCAGATCAGATTTGGGATTTAGTTGGTACGGTAAGTGAACAAGACTTGCTGGGACTTTTAGAGGCAATTGCCCAGAATGTTCCTGACGCGGTCCTTGAGTACACCCGCAATATCCTAGAACGGGGACGCGAACCCTTAACTATTCTCCAAAATCTAGCTGCATTTTACCGAGATTTACTGATTGCAAAAACTGCCTCTAACCGCCAAGATTTGGTAACTTGTACGCAGCAAACCTGGAATCAACTAGTTGCCTTTGCCCACAGGTTAGATATAAATTCAATTTTGGTAGGGCAGCAACACCTGCGAACAGCTGAGGTCCAAATTAAAAACAGTACCCAACCCCGCTTGTGGTTGGAGGTGACATTATTAGGGTTGTTGCCCGGTGCCACAAATACTCAGTCGGTGGCTCCCCAAAATCATCAAGTCCCAGCTACAAATCATCAAGCTCCCCAAAATCATCAAGTCCCAGCTACAAACCATCAAGCTCCCCAAAATCATAACTGGGTAGCTCCCACCGAAAAACCAACAACTAACCAAGTCAACTCAGATCCACCAACTCCTCCGATACCCCAGGAAATAGCCCCAGGTCCACCAGATGACTTGACTCAGGTTTGGCAACAGGTGCTGGCAAACCTCCAGCCAAAGTCTAGGCAGGAGATGCTACGTCAAATGAGCAGTTTGATGGAGTTCGATGGTCGTATGGCTCGGATTGCTATTAAACAAGCATGGTATGACAAGGGCAAGTCGGATATACCTATTATTACTGAAGCTTTCCTCCGCACCTTCCAGCGGGAAATCCAAATAGTTGTAGAAAAGTCTGTACCGCAGGACTCTACTCGCGTCCCCCACCCCCCTAATATTAGTTACACTACCCAAGTACCAACTCCAGTACCAGCTAAACCGGAGCCAGTGACGGAAGCGGTGACTATCTCCACTCCCCCAGCACCATTACCAACCCCACCTGTAACTAATTATCAGGCGGAGGAAGTAGCGATCGCTGCCCAGCGGCTAGCAAAGTTCTTTGAAGGTCAGGTGATTAGGCTTTCAGATGATGGGGTAGATTTCTCCGAAGCTGTGGCTGTACCTGAGTCGGTATATGAATCAGACTTTGATGAAGAATAAGGGGAAGGTTCCCCCTACTACCAATGACTGTTTTCAGCGCCGCTGTGTACAGTTTTCACCCATTTTAGCCGTTTTGGTCTGATGGAGATGCGGGCAGTGGTGCTACTGATGATAATTAACCAGTGCAACATATACAGACTACCGCGCAGGGTCTGAAGTAATAACAAAAAGTAGGTGGAAATTTTGAATTCCTGATTTTGGCGTATCCGCTTCAAACCTGCAAACATTCCCACCACTGACATAGTTACTGATAGACTAGTTACAGGACTGAGCATTGGTGGTCGATGCTTAGCGATGGCTAGGCACAAGTCTGGGATGGCTGCTGTTGGCAAAATATACATCGTCAGCATGAAGATCAGCAGATCCCAGGTTTTCCGGGTCCCCATGCGATTTTTGATGATTAGATCCCAGTAATCTAAATAGCGTTGATAGCCACCTTCTGCCCAGCGATTGCGCTGATGCCATAGGGCTGTAGCTTTGGTGACACCCTCTTCTTCCACTGGGGGGTTAAAAATACATTCAATATCCCATCTGTCAAGATGGAGGCGAATGGTTAAATCTAAGTCATCGGTAATGGTTTCCTCGTTCCAACCACCGCAACTTGTCAGGGCTGCACGTCGGACAAATTGACCGTTACCCCGCAGTTCCCCAATCCCACCAATTGCAGTTCGCTGTTGTTGGAACCAGGTATCAACTGCCATTTCCGCCATTTGTCCTTTAGTCCAAAAATTTTCCTTGGCGTTGGCTATGGCTTTGCGGATTTGTACTGCCCCTACTTCTGCTCTTTGAAATAGTGGTATTACCTGTGATAGTAAGTCTGGTGTCACTTGAGCATCAGCATCAAATACGGCGATGATTTCTCCCTTAGTTAGGGGCAGTACTTGATTCAACGCTCCTGATTTACCACCAGTTGCTTGGGGAGACCGTCTCAGTACCCTAAGATGGGAATACTTCTGTTCTAGTTCAGCTAGTAATTGCGGTGTGCGATCGGAGCTGTTATCGTCTATTATCCAGACTTCGTAATCTCCGCCGGGATATTCTAAACTACAAAGACTCTTAACTAGTCTGCTAATTACCGCTTCTTCATTTTTTGCTGCTACTAGTACAGATACAGGTGGCAAATCTCCTTCTATTTCTGGGGGATGGGAACGGGCCTTGGCAAACACAACCACCAGGGCGTGTATTCCTAGAATAGTTGTCAGTCCAACTATGAAGAAGGAACCCCAGGAAGCTAAATTTAGGACTATCGTGCTACTCCAAACAATGGTCAAAGCTAGAGCAGCTTTCCGTCTACGTCCTTTAAATCGGGATGGGGACAGATATAGTGTATCTGTCTCTATGGCTGATTCTTCCCTTGCCGATAGGTCGGACAATAGGGAGTTGAGTTGATCAGAGGCTTCGTTATCGGGCCAGGAATTCGCTGGCATAGGTTACTTGATTTAACAACCAGTATTTATCTACACCCATTAAAGGGACCAGAAGCTAGCTAACTGTAAACTATGCTTAACTAGGATCCAGCTTTAATAAATGCCAATGCAGCCCTATTCTAACCGAATTGTAACCAAAATTTTTATATTTCTGAAGCTGCTGCATTGGCACTGCTTTTGGGAATACTAAACTCGGATCAATTTTTCAGGAAGTAGTGAAAATTTCTCTTTTTCTCAGGCATTTTACTGGACGGTGATGTTCCTATTATGAGGCAGCACCGTCAGCACTAAGGATTGTTTACGATCATAAAAGAATATAAACGTTTGTCTTATTTAGCACTTAGTCATGTTATCTATTGGGTTAAGTAAGAGACCAGATAGCTTTCCTATATCCTCAAGAACTAAACAAAGGATGTTCAGTCATGTCTATTGACCAACTTCAGCCTGTAACTCAGCAACAAGCCAGTGTGTACTTACCCTACGTTCAGGGCAGTAAGCGTAATTTATTACCCTTTGCCATTAGTCTGTATCAACAGGGGGTATTAGAAGGACACAGGAAAATAGAAGCCAGCGAGAATATTCCCTTTGTTGCTACCTGGAATGTTTCTACCTTGCCCTCCGACTTAACCCGTTGCCGAGTACAGTTCGACGGCAACGCTGAACTGAGTTATGAAGTGATGTTAGCCAGCTTCGAGTTTATTAATTACTTAATCGAATTGATGGAAAACTATCAACGTTACCGCTTAACTGACTTTTCCCAAGGGTTTTACCGCAGGCTGCTGCGTGTAGATGAACTAGGTGCAGCAGTGCCTGCAAATGCTTGATTTACCCAATTGAACAGGGAAATAGATTCGTGAAGTCATCTCCCCCCATCTCCAGCGAACCAACTAGAATTAGGAAGCACCTAGCTAGGTTCCAGAGACATTTGAAATTATGAGTGTATGTGTGCCGACATCTGCTAAGTATTTGCTAATTGGATCAATTGAGACTTACAGCGGTAAATCTGCAACCATTCTGGGTCTATCCCATCAGTTACAGCAAAAGGGATTGGATATTGCCTATGGGAAACCAGTGGGCACGTTTTTGAATGTATCCGATGGAAAAGTGATTGAAGAAGATGTGCAATTCATCACTCTGAGCCTCAATCTACCTGCAAACCGCGTTGCACCAACTTTACTAGCTTTAGATGAAGCTAGTATCCAGAAACGTCTAAGCGGGGAAGACAAAACTAATTATCAGCAGTCTCTAGTACAGCAGTACTTACACATTTCCCAAGGAGACTTGGTGTTGTTAGAGGGACCTGGTAATTTGGCAGAAGGTACTTTATTTGATATGTCTTTGGTACAGGTAGCAGAAGTACTAGATGCTGGCGTACTGTTGGTAGCCCGCTATCAATCGCTACTTACCGTTGAGTCGCTGATTTCTGCTCAACAGCGGCTAGGCGATCGCCTGATTGGGGTGGTGATTAATGAAATTTCTGCACCACAACTGGAACCAGCCCAAAATATCGTGCGACCGTTTTTGGAAGGGCAGGGGATTCCGGTGTTGGCTATGTTGCCAAAAAGTGACCTGCTCCGGAGTGTTAGTGTCGGTGAACTAGTAAAACAGTTGAAAGCAGACGTTCTCTGCCGCTATGATCGCTTGGATTTATTGGTGGAAAGTCTGGCAATTGGGGCCATGAATGTTAATTCTGCTGTCAAGTACTTCCGCAAACGCCGGAATATGGCGGTGGTAACAGGGGGCGATCGGGTGGAAATTCAGCAAGCAGCTTTGGAAACTTCTACCCAATGCCTGATCCTCACTGGACAACTGCCTCCCCCTCCCTTTATCCTCAGTCGCGCTGAAGAACTAGAAATCCCTATCTTATCTGTGGACCTGGATACTTTGACCACTGTAGAAATAGTTGACCGCACTTTTGGTCAAGTTCGTGTGAATGAACCAATTAAGGTTGAGTGTATTTGTCAACTGATGGCAGAGCATTTTGACATTGATCGGTTGCTAGCTCAATTGGGGTTGAGTCCGGCAGCGGTTTTGTCCTAACCTACGGGCTTACCTCTAGCCGTTGACGTGTTGTTTGTTTGCTACCTATTGCTGGGATATACTTAGTAGCCGCAGATAGCCCAAAAACAGGCATATTTCCGTAAATGGCCTCATATCTTCCTGGTTCAATCATGTAGGTCTCGTGCCGTATACCAACGCTGCCATCACTGCCAATTGCTCGATTAAATCTCTGCCAAGCTTCTAAATGGGGATAAGTTGGGTTTTTTGCAAATCGCTCCAAATCCTCAAATGACCGTCAATACTGAATCAGCCCTATCCCTCGCCAGTAAATAAAGGTTTCTCCCCCTAAAAACCCCTTTTCTGGATTTTGGTAAAGGCTTTGCAGCATCGGTCTCATTGCCCGCACTGTTGGTATCCACTGAGAAAGAGCCAGGATTTTGTTAATCCGCATCCCAATTAACAATACAACCAATGGTTCAGTTATTTCCGCAGTAAATTTCCCAGGTATTACTTGAGGTACGGGTAGTACTCCTTGTGATTTTCGGTCAATATGCAACTAGTAGCATAAGTACCTATGCAAAATTAATTGCACAAAATTTAGGCATCAAACTCTTATCCAGACTGAAAAGTCCTGTGTAAATAATTCTGCACGATTACTTATATCAAGGGAGGAGTTAGGGGCAACAAATCAATCCCTCTTCTCATCTCAAATCCCCTCCCTAGTTGCTCATGGGGGGAGAAAAGATCACTTGTCAGCTAAATATTTGGTAGAATTATGGCTCTAGGGCAGGCAATCTTGGCATCCCTTGTGGATGGTTCCTGTAGTGGGTATGACCTAGCAAAGCAATTTGATGGTACTGTAGGCTTTTTCTAGTCAGCAACCCACCAGCAAATTTATCGGGAGTTGTTAAAACTAGAGGACCAAGGTTGGATTACCTCCCAAATCATTCCCCAAGAAGGACGGCCAGATAAAAAGCTCTATAGGATTACAGAATTAGGAACACAGTAATTGATTGAGTGGATTGCTCAACCCTGTGAACCTTCACCAATTAAGGATGATTTACTGTTAAGTACCTATGCAAAATTAATTGCACAAAATTTAGGCATCAAACTCCTATCCAGACTGAAAAGTCCTGTGTAAATAATTCTGCACAATTACTTAAAGCTATTTGCTGGTCGTATTGCTACGCTGAGAATAATTCTAGACCAACTAGCCCATCACCAAAAAGCCCATCAGGCAAGATTGTCTACATATAGGGACTTGCAAAGGCAACACTTTTCACAACCCGAAGAACTATCATCTGGGGAAAAGTTTCAGTACCTCACCCGGCTAAATGGTATAAGTTATGAAACACACTGGTTATCTTGGTGTAACGAAGCTATGGATCTGTTAAGGAAATCTAGCAATATCTGACTCAAGTTAGCTTCGCACATACACGCTGTTTGGTAAAATATGTTAGTTGTTTAATTTACGATTAAGTCCCTCTTTGAGTCAATCAATAGACCTTATCAACCTTGATACATTAGCGCAGGAACTGGCAACAATCCAACAAACAGGTTCTAAGCGAATCGCCTTGCTGGGTTCTCGCCATGTGCCAATTACGCATCAGAATCTGATTGAAATGATGACATACGCCTTAGTTTTATCAGGCAATCGGGTCATTACCTCTGGTGCCACAGGTACAAATTCAGCAGCTATCCGGGGAGCAACGCGGGCCGATCCGAACTTATTAACGGTGATTCTACCCCAAAGCCTAGAACGCCAACCATCCGAATCGCGTCAGCAACTAGAGCAGGTAATGCATCTAGTAGAAAATCCCAGTAATGACAATCTGTCTTTAGCTGAAGCTAGTTACATATGCAACAAGGAGATTGTCTCCCGTTGCCAGCAGTTGATTTGTTTTGCGTTTCACGACAGTCAAACCCTACTGCAAACTTGTAAAGATGCAGAAGAACAGCGAAAAGTGGTGACACTCTTCTACTTTGACTAAAGTGAAAGGTAAATCATGCAAAAATAATGGTAATGGGTAATGAATTGCAACGTTACCCTGAACCACAAACTGCTAGGATTGTTGATAGATGCTCCTATTGTCAGAACCTGTACCTGTTATTTTCCTGTACTCCATTGCTGCGGCAGCCGCACTTATTTATCTACCATTCTTGCCAGTAGCCTACGAACGGATGCGTGTAGGGTTGGACCTAGCCGCTCCTCGTGCTATGTTTGAAAAGCTACCCCCCTATGCCCAAAGAGCAACCTGGGCACACCAGAACTCCATGGAAGCGTTTATGATTTTTACCGCTGCTGCCTTCATGGCATACGTAACAGGTGTAAACTCGCCTCTGGCAGCATCAGCAGCGATCGCATTTATTTTGGCCCGCTTGCTGTACTCGGTCTTTTATATTTTGAATATACCCCTATTACGCTCCCTCATGTTTGGTGTCGGCTCCCTTAGCTCTGGGACTCTGATTTTCCTAAGTATTATCCAAGCCACTAACTAAACAATTCACAACACAGTGGAAAGTCTATCTCTTTCCCATTCCTCCCTCTATTTCCCTTTCCTAAATTTCTATGGCTGCTACATACTCCTTTGATATTGTCAGCGATTTTGACCACCAAGAAATGGTCAACGCTATTGATCAAGTGGTACGAGACCTCAAAAGCCGTTATGATCTCAAGGATACTGGAACCACCGTTGAGTTAGGTGAACAAAGCATTACCATTAATACGGACAGCGAGTTTACCTTAGAATCTGTGCATACAATCCTCCGGGAAAAAGCCGCCAAGCGAAACCTTTCCCAGAAAATTTTTGATTTTGGTAAAGTTGAGTCAGCTAGCGGCAGTCGTGTGCGTCAAGAAATAACCCTCAAAAAAGGTATTAGCCAAGAAATTGCTAAACAGATTTCCAAATTGATTCGTGACGAATTTAAAAAAGTGCAAGCTTCGATTCAGGGTGATGCTGTCAGAGTTTCGGCTAAATCTAAGGACGATCTGCAAGTGGTCATCCAACGACTCAAGCAAGAAGATTTACCCGTGGCATTGCAATTTACCAATTATCGTTGATAGTTCAATTGGGGATTGGGAGATTGATTGGTCTATCCCTGGTCCCCAATCTAAAATCTAAAATTCTTATCTTCCACCAATGCTTTTTTGAAACGCCGGACGTTCGGATAGTTGTTTGATGTAGTTCAAGACTGCTGGGTAAGCACTTAGGTCTAGCTTGAGCATAATGGGGATGTAGCTCAGAATAGAACCTACAGCCACATCTGCCAAACTAAATGTATCACCTAGTAAAAAGGGTTGCTGGGTGAAAATTTCGTTTAAGGGAGTTAACAAGCGTGGTATTTCTTTTTCTCGGTTAGCTTCGACGAAAATGCCCGTTGCGAGGGTAGAATTACTGAACAGTACCCACTGAGTAAGTGTCGCTCGTTCCTCTACTGAAGGATTTAAATTGCCGTACTTATCGGCAAGATACAACAAAATTGCCCCTGATTCCCAAAGTTTGAAATCTCCATCGACAATTGCTGGCACTTTCCCTATGGGGTTAATTGCCAGATACTCAGGCTGACGGTGTTCACCAGCTTGCATATCCAACAGCACAAATTCGTAGGGGACTCCTAGTTCCTCCAAATACCACTGGACAATTGATGCCCGACTCCGAGATCCACCGTAAAGTTTCAGCATAAGTACCTCAAACTAAAGGACTTTGTGAGTGTGAGAGTGCTGTTTAACGTTGTCTTCTTTAGTTACAACTCTTGCAGCATTAAGAATTCGCTTTCGTTCAGTAGAATACTTCAAATTAGTGTAAGTTGTACCCAGAGGAATTAGGGATTTAGCAGACTCACGACGCTTGTAGGTCCGAGCAGCTGCATAGGCCCGCAGCACAAATTCATCTCCGAATTGAGCTGACTCTGGAAAGTCATCTGGCAGCAGAGGTTCTTCACCTGGGAGTAAAGAACCCAGTGTTGTCGCTCTAGCTAGCTTATAGGAAGTAGGAACGCCTTTTAACAGTGCTTCTAATGCTGCAGAGGGAATAGGCTCAATGACTTCGACTTGATGAACCTCACCATCTTCTTTGAAAAAGCAGGTTGCTAGTCCAATCACTATGTAATCGTCATCTGCTAGATCGGGAGCCTGAGGATAGGAAGTTGCTTTCGTCATGTGGGGGCAAGGTTTAGGAGGTAGGGGTCGGGGGCAAGATTCTTCACCCCCCTCTGATTCTGGGTGATATATATCTAGAGGAACAGTTACACAGAGAAAACGCTATTGCCCTCTCTGTGTCCCTGTTGCCCTGTGTTCTCTTACCAATCTCTAGTGAGCGGCTTGTTTGTATTCTACCAAGTTGTCGCTCTCGCTCTCTTAATTGGAGGGTCAAAAACGGATAACTTGTGGACTAGACCCCACACCCCATAGCCCAATACTATTTGGTATTATTGCCACACTGATTTTAGAAAATAATTCGCATTATTTCTGGAATTGGACTTAGGGATGAAGTATCTATTATTGGATTTAAGCATAAATTGTTTGAGTAGGTTAGATCCATCTTGATAAACCCATAGACTCCCAAATCTACTAGTAGTCTGCCAATTGAGTAGGCTGAAAGGCTGACAAACATTACTCCCTCTCCCTTTTGCCCACCCTGATTAGTGAACTACTTGTAAATAAAAAACTATAATTCTGTTTCACGGAGCTAGTAGCTCAGGTAGGAAAATTATGGATAATCAATCATTTTTAGCATCTGGTGGTCAACAGCATAATCATTATGAGTTTGTGATAAATAATATTCTTTGTACCGAGGTAGATGGGCTAAAAAGCAGCGAGGAATCTGCTACCGAGGACAAATGCCTACGTTCTTGTGCTTTAAATTTGGCTCGACGGGGAGAATATACTGAAGCCATTGTCCTGTTAAGCCAACTGATTTTCCGCCATCCTGACAACGCTGTGGATTACAACAACCGAGGGTTGATTTATTTTCAAAGTGGTGAACCGCAAAAAGCTATATATGATTACAACATAGCCCTACAACTCAACCCGAATTTAGCTAGTGCTTATAATAATCGCGCAAACTACTATGCCTCTCGTGGAGAACTAGGGGCAGCACTTACGGATTACGACCAGGCCCTAGACTTGAATCCCCGGCATGTGCGGGCTTGGATTAACCGAGGGATTACCCTGCGAGATTTAGCGCAGTATGAGGAAGCTATCGAAAATTTTGAAATTGCCCTGCTATTCAACCAATTGGAAGATCATATTTGGGCAGAACGTGGTAGGACTTATTATCTTTGGGGGGACTGGAATTGTGCCCTTGCTGATTACTACCGGGCCCTGGCCCATCTATCCACATCAGACAACCCAAGGGATGTTTCTAACTACCGACTGAGGTTACAAATTGAAACTTGGTTAAACGAGCTCCTGTTTTCTGAGGACCTTGATTAAGGTGGCAAATGAATGGTATGGCCATCTCAATTTAGTCTATGCCTATGGCCTCAATCAGACCCAATTAATTTCTAATCACCAACAAGCACCCCTTAAGGTACAACGTCCGTTCTACCCAGAGGGGAAAAAGGTATGCCATAGCATCATTTTACATACTGCTGGGGGTATAGTTGGGGGCGACCAGCTAGCTGTGAATATCCACCTTCAACCCCACTCCCAAGCCCTAATTACTACCGCTGCTGCTAGCAAGATTTACCGGAGTAATGGCGGCCAGCAAGCTAGACAAATCCTCCAGATCCAAGTAGATGCTGGAGCCTGTTTAGAGTGGTTGCCGCAGGAGACTATCCTATTTGATGGGGCAATTTATCGGCAAGACCTGCGGGTAGAATTAGCGATCGGCGCTAACTATTTAGGCTGGGAAATTAACCGCTTTGGACGCAGTGCCAGAGGAGAGAGATTTTACCAGGGAGAGGGGCGATCGCACACGGAAATTTGGCAACAGGGTACTCCTCTGTGGATTGATCGGCAATGGATACCTGGTGGGGAAGATATCTTCCACAGTCCCCATGGGTTGGGAGGGAGAGCCATAGTGGGGAGTTTAGTTTGGTTGGGGAGTGCGGTGTCTGAGGGGGTTGTCGAGAATAGCCGCAAGTTGTGGCAGGGAGAGGGGGAAACAGGAGTTAGCCAATTGCAAAATGGATTTTTATGTAGATATCGTGGTACCTCCACAGCGGAAGTGAGAAACTGGTTTACGGCGGTGTGGCAGATGCTGCGAGTGTCTTTTTTGAATCGTGGTAACTGTATACCGAGAGTTTGGCAGGTTTAGGAGAGGATCATGCAACTTACACCGCAGGAAAAAGACAAACTATTGATTTTTACTGCTGCCCTACTTGCAGAAAGACGGAAGGCAAGGGGTCTAAAATTGAATTATCCCGAGGCAGTTGCCTATATTTCAGCGGCGATTTTAGAAGGTGCCAGGGATGGACAAACTGTGGCAGAGTTAATGAGTTATGGCACAACTTTATTAACCTGCGATGATGTGATGGCAGGTGTGCCGGAAATGATTCATGATGTTCAGGTGGAAGCAACTTTTCTCGACGGGACAAAGTTGGTAACGGTGCATCATCCGATTAGGTAGTAGAATAAGAGGTCCGACCCAATTAATCTCTATCAAGATTCAAAGTCAATAAATTTTAGATTTTAGATTAACCCCATACCTTAAAGTGCCCAAAACCCATATTTTGTGTCTCCTGTCAATAGATATCTCCGAAAATGAATCTACAACCCTTGTGCAACTTGGGTGGATACCTCATTTCTGGAGATGTCTAATGCGTAAGTCCTAGGCTCATATTTAGGTATTGGTAGAGGAATGGGATTTGTTTGATATGGAGTGTTATGGTTGAGAAATAATACTTATCTTCAAAATAAACACCCAGTATGCCTTCCTCAGTCGATGATCAGGTTTTAGACTTTTATGCTGAGCTTTTTAATAACCTATTCTCTGAACCTTTTAACGAATGCATTTCTGACCGAAGGAGGCTAAATGATGTCATTCGTCAAGTCGGTGCTGCCGCAGATGCGGCTTCATCTTCTTTGACTCGGTTTTTTTTAAACCAAAAATTGACTGAAGCAGAAGTTGAGTACATTCTGAGAGGCTTTGCAGCTGTAGGTGACTTACTAAGACTAGAGAATATTGCTAATCCTAACGTCACCACTGAGGAAATTGCTGAAAATGTACTAAGTCATCTGCCTTGTCCACAGACAGTTCAGCAGACACATGAGGCTATTTATCGTTTAGCAGTTTATACCGTAGTACAAGTGTTAATGCTAGTAGGTCCAGTCATGGCAGAGTGGCAAAGGCTTAACTTCTCCAGTACCTTTGAGTTACCCCGAAGGGTAGTCAACAAACTGAATGAAATCAGTGACCAAATCAATGCTCAGGGTCAGTCAGGACAAGTGGGAGCAGATGAAAGTTATGAACTCATGTACCGAGACTACCTACTGCAACGGTTCCATCGGGTTGAAGCAGGAACAGTGCGAATGACCACGAATTTAGATGTGGACTTGCGTGAGCTATTTGTTATGCCTCGTGTAGTAGTGCAAGGACTTTCTAAAGAAACAGATGATGGGGAGACTGACGCTTCTGACTCTTTGATGAGTATAGCCAAAGCACGTCGGCTGTATGAAGAGCGCAATAACCTTTATGAAAAGCTCCAGCAAACACGAAGAAGAGAAAGACCAGAAGATAAGCCTTTACTAACTGCGCTTGAGCAAGTGAAATGTTCACCACAGAATGTAATTGTTGGTTTACCAGGTGCAGGCAAGTCTACTTTCTTTGAGTGGTTGCAAGTCAAAATAGCCTCAGTTGATGAAGAGTTTATCTTGGGAGGCCAGCAGGCAATTCCTCTACTGCTGCGGGTGCGGCAACTCGATTTGCAAAACCTACCCAAAGGGGCAGCTTTAATTGAAAAAGCAACTGCCAGTAAAGATCGAGCTATTTTGATGCCAGATGGTTGGATTGACCGCCAGATGGAGCTAGGCCGTGTGTTGTTTATGTTGGATGGTTTAGATGAAACAGAACCAGAACTGCGGGATAAGTTCCTGATTCCCTGGTTATTTGACTTGTTAGACAGTTATCCAAACTGTCATTACCTAATCTCCTCTCGTCCTGTAGGCTATCCTCCTGGTTTACTTCGTGACCGGAAATTCATTGAATGCAATTTGTTGGAATTCGATGAATCTCAAATCCAAGTGTATACCTGTCATTGGTGTACTTCGATACGTTTGGCTAGGAATGAGTCGGAAGTTGAGGCACGACGAGAAGGTAAAGAAGATGGAAATCGAATTGTTGATAATTTCAAAGGACATCCTTATATTCGCGATCTTGCTCGCAACCCTTTGATGCTTTCAGCTATTTGCCTTGTTAATTACTTTGAAGGAGGTAGTCTGCCAGAAGACCGAGCATTACTCTATAAGCTTTGTGTTGAGGGATTACTCCATAACTGGGATCAGCGGCGTGGGATTCTTTCCGAGTTTGGCTTGGACGAGAAACTCCGCACCTGCCGTGAAGTAGCTCTAGTAATGCAGAAGGAAGATAGGGCTGAGTATGATGCAGTTCAGGTAAAAGAAATTTTTGCAACAGTTTTGGGAGATTCAGAACGATCTGCTAAACTACTAGAACATATTCGCTATCGCACTGGTTTATTGCTAGAACGCCGCCCTGACATCTTTGGCTTCGCGCATCTGACATTTCAAGAATATTTAGCAGCACGGGCAGTACATGAGGGCAATCGACCAGGTGTGGATCTAGACCTATTAGCGCAAGAGCATAATGATAGTCGCTGGCAGGAGGTTATTGCTCTTTATTGCGGTCTGGCAACTAAGCCTGCTGTGCGCCATTTGATTGAAAAATTGATTGCCCAGCCTGATACAAAGTTTCTATCTGAGGTCTTAACAGAAGCCTATCTTTCAGGCGGATCAGAACTGGCTCAAGATAAAGATTTGCGTCGGCGAGTGTTAGAAAGAGTTGCGATCGCGCCATGTTCCCTCAGAAGAAGAGCATTGAATCGATTTCCTCAGGAGGAAGTTGCACCTATTGCTAATGCAGGTATTGCTTGTATTCCAAATAACATCCACTTAAGTGAAGCCCACAGCTTCCTAGTATATTCAGACTCAGTAAATATAAATTTATTGTTAGAAAAATTACAATCATGGCGGAGTATGACTCCGTTACAAATCTCAGAAATAATTCACCTGTTGCATAAATTTGCGCCTGATGAAATATTAGCTGATATTGTATCAATGACAGATTTATACAACTCAGTTGGTCCCAATTTTAAGGATAATAATGAAGTTTACTTTTCTCAGGCGGAGATCGCTTTGATAGGGCTATTATCTCGAAATTTTGCCAACCAACAATTTTCAAAAGGCTTTGAGGCAGTTTTGCGGATGGCTATGAGTGTATTGTGTACTTCACAAAGTCTTTCATGGAGTACTTTGGCTTCCCTTAGAAACTTGGGGAGAGAAGAAATAACAAAATTACCAATTTCTCAAAATTTGGAAACAAAGCAGCAATTCGTACTATTAGCCAGAAAACTTGCGACACATCTTAAGAATATAAAGTGGGAAATGGAACCAAAAGAAATGCGCGATGGTGCTATAAGATCACTAAAAGATTGGGCAAACTTTCTTGAAAGTGTACAATTGGGAGAAGCGGAATCTCAAGAATCTGCACCCATGAAAGCCCGAACTAATAGAACATAAACCTAGAAAGAGGTAAATTGCATTGAGTACTAATACAAAAATATCCCCTGCTTTTGAGCCATTTCTTGCTGATAGTGGTGAAGATGACAAGCGAGATGCAATTGTTATCTATCAGCCACCACCAATTGAAGGTTTACCTTTGCGTGGTCGGTTGCGGGAACTAAAGAGACGGCTGAATGAAGTTAAAGACAAAGCAAAGTTGCAAGCGGCAGTTGAGCAGAAAGTAATCGCTAATTATCAAGAAGCAAGCCGTGATTTAGGGTATACAAAGCAACCATTAAAAACTTCTACGATCGGTAAGGGTATACTGCCCATAGCAAATGTGGAAGTTACCCGCAAAACCCTTGAAGCTCTGGCATCACAACCAGATGTTATTGCCGTCCTTCCTAACCAAAAAATTCACCTTATCCAACCTCAAAAAGTTGAGTATTCAGAACTGATTGAGCAGAGAAATAAAGACAATCTGACTTGGGGTTTAAAACAACTGGAAATTCCTCAACTATGGCAAAAAACTAAAGGTCAGGATATTAATATTGCCGTCCTTGACACCGGGGTTTATGCTGCTCATTCAGCCCTCAAAGATCGGGTTGGAGATTTTATCGTTATAGATCCACTGGGAAGACGCATCAATTCAGATCCACATTTTGACTGTGGGCAACATGGCACTCATGTTTGTGGTACTATTGCAGGTGGTCAAACTCCAGAAGGGATTTCTATCGGTGTTGCTCCCCAAGCCAATCTTTTTGTTGCGGGTGTACTCATTGGTGATACCACTTTGCAAACTTTGATGGAAGGAATTTCCTGGGCAATTGAAAAAGGGGTAGACATTATCAATATGTCCTTGGGTCTTAACTATTATGAGCCACTATTTGCCGTGGTTTTAGAAATTTTACTCAATCAATACGGCATTCTACCTGTAGTAGCAATTGGTAACGAAAATCACGGTAATAGTAGTTCCCCTGGTAATGCTTACAATGCCTTTTCAGTAGGTGCTGTAGAACAAATAGAAACTGGTGGGGTTGATGTCACGTTTTTTAGTAGTGGTGCGAGCCTTGTTTTTCCCGACAACCCAGAAAACTATTTGGTAATTAAGCCTGATGTTGTGGCTCCTGGCGTTCAGGTTTACTCATCTATTCCTCCCACCAGAGGACCAGACGGTACTTACGAGTATAACTTTATGGATGGTACTTCAATGGCAACCCCTCATGTAGCAGGGGTTGCTGCTCTATTAATGGCGGCAAATCCAACTGCCCCTGCAACCGATATAATAGAAGCATTGAAAAGAACTGCTATTCATCCCGATGGGGAGCATCTCCGACCTTGTAATCGCTGGGGATATGGATTAATTCAGCCTGTTAAAGCTTTAGAAGCCCTCACCTAAACATAATCCGGGATAAGCACCATGCCTAAGCACGATGCACCCAATTCAAATAAGATTAGTCTTGAATTTGCAACTCGGTTGACTAACCTTGAACCTCAACAAAAAGTCCGTGTTATTGTACTACTTCAGCTTAAAAATGCTGAAAACTTAAACCACAAACGCCAAACACGCACTGAACGTCAGGCAGCAATCAAAGCAATACAAGAATCAGCAAAACAAGCTTTAGAGAATATTAGCGATATTATCTATACCTTTGATGGCCAGCAACTAAGGGAAAGTCCAGATTTGCTGGGTTCTATTCCCATAGAAATTAAAGTTGCTGGTGTTAATGCGTTAGCTGCATCAGAAGCAGTAAAGGCTGTAATGGAAGATCAATCTATTTACCCCGTGCCAGATCTGATCTAGGATGGTTTGTTGCAGTTCAGGTTTTAGTTGGATATTCATGTTCTCCGTCGCACCTGATCCTAATAGGTGGCTTTTAAACAATTTATAAGATATTCGCCGGCAAGGATGGGAGGATAAATAGGTGGTTGTTGTTGTGAGCAACTTTCTAAACAAGCAACTTCTGTATCAGAATTAGGATGACAGAAAAAAGCTACAGAATATCTTGACTGATTTATTCTCTGATCGTCGGGAATGATGACCCGATGTTTAGTTGAGCAAAATATGTTATTGGTCCATCGCTGCATCAAATCACCGATATTCACTACTACTGTCCCAGGAATTGAGGGGACTGCAATCCACTCTTTACTGGCTGTTTGCACTTCTAGTCCCCCTACCCCATCTTGAAACAGTAAAGTCAAACTGCCATAATCGGAATGTTCTCCAGCTCGCATTTGTCCAGGTAGGGGAGATGTCTGTAAGGGTGGATAATGTAGCAGTCGCAAGGTATGATTTTGTTCATTGTGTCTACTGGTAAAAAAGTCCTCTGGCAATTCTAGTGCTAAGGCAAAGCCTTGGAGTAAAATATTAGCCAAATCTGTACAATTTTGATAAAAAGTAAGTATGATAGGATTTTCGTCTAGTGAAATAGAAGATAAGGAGCTATGAATCAGTTCTTTATTGCCTATATTAAAGGCCTCTTTTAAATCCTCTGGTTGATTAGGGTTAAGACGTTCTCTTTTCAAACCAACATAACCAGTATTACTAAGACTATCGCTCCATTCTAACTGTTGCTTGACTGCCAATGGTAAATTTAAAAAAGATTTACTTTGATGAAAAACTTGCTCTAATTTCTCTATTGATATCACCGAAGTTTGTATATACATGAAGCCGATTTCATGGCAGGCTTGATAAATTTTGTTGACCACGGTGTTACTAATTGGAAGATTTGATAAATCAATTAGTGGAATTGACATAATATTATGAAAAATTAAAATCTTGAAAGTAATGAATCGCGATCGCAGTAATTCCTCTCAATATTCATCTTAAAACAGGTTTCCAGTCAGCAAGCCCTACCTCTAGCGGGACCCTCAAGGCAGGAGATAAGTGAGAGTCTTCTGTACCAGCTATTCTCCACCGTTATCGAACTCATGAGTTATTTGAAATGTTTTTAATCCAGGCACGGAGAAGATTATTCAATGGATACCTTAAATAATTATCGGCATATCATCAAACAGGTATTAGCACCCTACACCCAAATTCCCTATTCCTACGCAGATATTAAATGTAAAGCAGTCCTTGATAGCGAAAATGACAGCTATATGCTAATAACCCTAGGCTGGGATGGTGTCAAGCGAATTCACGGCTGCTTAGTTCATCTTGAGATTATTGATGGCAAAATTTGGGTGCAACGTGATGATACAGAAGACGGCGTGACTTACGAATTAGTAGCTGCTGGTGTTCCCAAAGATAAAATTGTCTTGGGATTTCACCCGCCAAATGTTAGACAACATACAGGGTATGCCGTTGCCTAGAGCATTGGTTCAGTAAAATATATAGGAATCCTACTTGATTTTTCAAATGAACTCAGTATACTGAATTCTCTGTAATCCCCTTGGAGATTGCCTTTTGCTTTTTGCTTGGTGCGGAAGCAATTTCTCCGAATCAAACCAGATTCCTATATGACCACCATATTATTCAGTAATCTTGATAAGGTCATAATTTGAGGTTACGGTGTCAGGAGTTCGGATTTAATTTCCTTGTTCCCTATCTTCACCCAAACGCAGCATAGCACAAAATGTGTTGCCTATTTTTAGGGAAAAACCTGTGTTCCAGGGGCTTTTCCCTAAATAACGGTAACATCAATAACTTTTCGGGGAATTACCCCAAAAACCCACAAAATTAACAGCCTATAAAATTCATACCAGGAAATTTAATTTCCACACAACTTGCAGGAATAGATTTCATCTTATCCCTGGATTAAAAGCGATCGCCACATTAAACAGATATTAAAATTAGTATAAATACTTAATTTTCCCCCCTCGACCTAGCCAAAACCTTAAAAGATGCCAAGTAAATTGGCTGTGGGTGTCTGGTGGCTGTAACGATCAGCTCAGGAAAATTAGGAGGTGTAGGTTTGACAAAGTTGAAAGTTGGGATTAACGGATTTGGTCGCATTGGCCGACTAGTACTGCGTGCTGGCATCAATAACCCAAACATTGAGTTTGTCGGGATTAACGATTTGGTACCACCAGATAACCTGGCGTACCTACTCAAATACGACTCAACCCACGGTAAATTTCATAGTGATGTTGCCGCCAAGGAAAACGGGATTGTCATTGACAGGCATTTTATCCCTTGCGTTTCTGTGAGAAACCCAGCAGAGTTACCTTGGAAGCAACTGAGTGCAGATTACGTCGTCGAATCCACAGGACTCTTCACTAACTATGAAGGGGCAGAGAACCACCTCAAGGCAGGTGCAAAAAGAGTAGTCATCTCTGCCCCAACTAAAGATCCCGAGCAAGTCCCCACCTTGCTGATGGGTGTTAATCATCACCTTTTCAACCCCAATAAAGACTTGATTGTTTCCAATGCCAGCTGCACTACAAACTGTCTGGCTCCCATTGCTAAGGTAATCAATGACAACTTTGGTCTAAGCGAAGGGTTAATGACCACAGTGCATGCCATGACTGCTACTCAGCCAACGGTGGACGGACCGAGCAAAAAAGACTGGCGGGGTGGTCGCGGTGCGGCGCAGAATATCATCCCCTCTTCCACAGGTGCAGCTAAGGCTGTGGCTTTGGTTCTCCCAGAATTAAAGGGTAAGTTAACTGGTATGGCTTTCCGCGTACCAACACCTGATGTTTCCGTGGTGGATTTAACTTTTAAGACGGCTAAGGCCACCAGTTACAAGGAAATCTGTGCGGCTATGAAGGAAGCTGCTACTGGGTCCTTAGCTGGGATCTTAGGTTATACCGATGAGGAAGTAGTATCTACAGATTTCCAGGGTGATTCCCATTCCAGCATCTTCGACGCGGGTGCTGGAATTGAACTGAACTCCAATTTCTTTAAGGTAGTTGCTTGGTACGACAACGAGTGGGGTTACTCTAACCGTGTAGTTGACTTGATGTGGTCGATGGCACAGAAAGAGTCTTGGTAATTGGCACTATTAAGTACCTGAACAGAATTAATTACATATTATTTATTGACTAAATCTTTGCTAGTCAAGGATTTCAGCCCAGATTTTTGTGTAATTAATTTTGTCCGATTACTTACTTGGGGACTTAGGTTGAAGACCAGAATCAAAAGTGTTTTTACATAGTATGTCAGTGATAAGAAACACTTGTGAACTTGAACAGTGGTGTTCAGGTTTCAGGTTATCCACACCAGTGACTCATAGCCGAGCACTGGCTCCTAAACCCTACATCCCTATGCGTCGAACCAAGATTATTTGTACTGTCGGACCTGCTACCTGTGCACTAGAAAGGCTAGAAGCGTTAGTAGAAGCGGGAATGAATGTAGCCCGACTGAATTTTTCCCACGGTGCTTATGAATTCCACGCCCAAACTGCTCAATATTTGCGCCAGATTAGCACTCAGCAGCAAAAACCCATCGCTATCATGCAGGATCTGTGTGGTCCGAAGATTCGTTTGGGGGTTTTGCCTCCAGCAGGGCTGATGCTGGAAGCAGGGAGTGAAGTCACCTTTGTTTTACAACCCAAGGGAGAGAGTATCGACGAAATACCCCTACCCTTGCCAACTTTGTTTGCCATGGTGCGCCCTGGGGAGCCGATTTTAATCAACGATGGTCGGGTTAAGTTAATAGTTACCGAGCGCGATGCTGATAAAATTCGAGCATTGGTGAAAATTGGTGGGTTGATTTCCACCCACAAGGGAGTTAACCTACCCCAGACACCCTTGCCAGTGAGTTCAATCACTGAGAAAGATTTGGCAGATTTACGATTTGGAATTCAGTTAGGTGTAGACTGGGTGGCAGTATCCTTTGTGCGATCGCCTCAAGACCTAGAACCAGCCCGGAGGATGATTGAAGCAGCAGGAGCTAAGATTCGCTTAGTTGCCAAAATCGAACGAGCTGAGGCTATAGAGCAGTTCAATTCGATCCTCGAAGTTACGGACGCGATTATGATTGCTCGCGGCGATTTAGGGGTAGAAATTCCCATCCACGAAGTCCCCCTAGTTCAAAAAGAGATTATTGGTCACTGTAATCGGGTAGGTAAACCAGTAATTACTGCTACCCAAATGTTAGAGTCAATGATCAGTGCCCCCGATCCTACCCGTGCTGAAGCCACCGATGTAGCTAACTCCATCTTGGATGGCACCGATGCGGTGATGCTATCTGGAGAAACCGCCGTAGGGGAGTATCCCATTGCAGCAGTGCAAATCATGCACAATATTGCCACCCGGACCGAAAAAGCTCTCCCCACAGGTTCTCGGCATTCCTGGAGTCAGTCCGCAGGTAGCCTCAGCGTCACTGAGTCCGTGGCAGAAGCTGTGTGTCGCATTGCTTACGAAACTGGTGCCCGGGCAATTCTCTGTAACACTTCCTCCGGTAGTACAGCCAAACTCATATCTAAATACCGTCCTAGTACCCCCATTATTGCCTTAACCCCGGAAATTACTGCGTACCACCAGCTAGCCCTATCCTGGGGCGTGGAACCTTTCCTGATTCCCCCAGTCCATAATACAGAAGAGATGCTGACGAATGTAGTCAATAAAGTGGTGGAAATGGGTCTAGGCTCCCAGGGAGATAAAGTGGTGATTACCTCTGGGGTACCCGTGGGAATGTCGGGGACAACAAGTTTAATTAAAGTGCATTCTATTGGACAGCCAATTACGGCATAACACCCTTAGAATAGGGCTGAGACTATCGGCATTGGGGAATGAGGTAAGTATAGCAGCAAACCAAATTCATGGAGAATCATCAATATGTCTAAGAGTTTACTAGAACAATTACGGAAAGTAACTGTAGTGGTAGCAGATACTGGAGATATCCAAGCAATTGAGAAGTTCAAGCCCCAGGATGCCACCACCAACCCTTCTCTGATTACCGCAGCTGCACAAATGGCGGAATATCAGGGGATTGTTGATCAAACTTTACTCCAAGCCAAGAAAGATGCTGGTGCAGGAGCCAATCAAGCTCAGGTGGTCTCCCTCGCTTTTGATCGACTGGCTGTTTCCTTTGGCTTGAAGATATTACAAATCATCCCTGGCCGAGTCTCCACAGAGGTGGATGCCCGGTTATCCTACGATACAGAGGCCACAATTGCTAAGGCTCGAAACCTAATTGTCCAATATCACGCTGCTGGCATCTCCCCCAATCGGGTACTAATTAAAATTGCTGCTACTTGGGAAGGAATCAAAGCAGCGGAAGTTCTGGAAAAAGAAGGTATTCACTGTAACTTGACCCTGTTGTTTGGTCTTCACCAAGCGATCGCTTGTGCTGAAGCGGGTATTACCCTCATTTCTCCCTTTGTGGGCCGGATTCTTGACTGGCACAAGAAAGAAACCGGACGGGATAGCTACCCAGCAGCGGAAGATCCAGGGGTATTATCTGTCACCACAATCTATAACTACTACAAAAAATTCGGCTACAAAACCGAAGTGATGGGAGCTAGTTTCCGCAATATAGGGGAAATTACAGAACTGGCTGGTTGTGATCTGTTGACCATCTCCCCCCCACTGCTGGGTGAATTGCAGGCAACTATTGGGGAGCTACCACGTAAACTTGATCCCGCAAAAGTAGCAGGCTTGTCAATTGAAAAGATATCTATTGATAAAGCCACCTTTGACAAGATGCATGCTGAGGACCGGATGGCATCTGATAAATTGGCAGAAGGGATCGAAGGCTTTACTAAAGCTCTGGTATCCCTGGAGAAACTACTAGCAGAGCGTCTATCTCATCTTGAGGGAGAGAATCTAGTAGTAGCTGGCTAGAACAAAGTAAGTTGTGGGGTGCGTTAGGCCTAGTCGTAACGCACCGTTATTCAAAAAATGCATTACTTAATACCCGCGTTGAGCAATTTTCCTCATTCCTGTTGCTAACCACTGGTTAGCAACAATAATGTCTTATTTTTTTCTCAAACTACGGTAAAAACCGATCCAAAGCAGCCTTTAATTGCTCAATTTCTACCTGAATATTCCCATCTTGTGCTGCCCTACCAATACACTCAGTCAAATGTTCATCCAGCACAATTCGCGCTACCCGATCTAATGCACCTCTCACAGCAGCAATTTGCAGCAACACATCAGGACAAGGGCTACTTTGCTGTACCATTGCCTTAATACCGCGAATGTGCCCTTCAATACGCGAAAGCCGATTGATAATTCGCCGCAAAGACTCTTCACTATGGATATGGGGGTGGACAGAAGCCCCCTGTTGCAGATCATGCTCGTGGTCAAGTTCATCCGTAGATTCCACTGACTGAGATATGTGATTGGAGCCATTCATAAGTGGTACACAAAATTCATAAGAAAACTCGGTAAGTGGGAAACGAGCGTGGCTTCAGAGAAAGAGAGGGAAACGACGCGGCGACTTTAGTCGCAGTGAATCTTTTTTAGTCATCCATTACCGCCTTGGGGCTGCTCAATTTGGCGTACTAATGTAATTGCACTTTCAATGGGACAATTGCCATTCCAAA
>Ga0116227_10005545_pt1 | contig 26482 bp, 21 predicted proteins | sample S1TSphgellanicum_FD_89693 | JGI IMG/M metagenome (GOLD analysis project Ga0116227, IMG submission 89693) | Host-associated microbial communities from peat moss isolated from Minnesota, USA - S1T2_Fb - Sphagnum magellanicum MG | ecosystem: Host-associated > Plants > Peat moss > Unclassified...
CGACTAGTTTTCACATGCGACTTGTCTTAGGCGACTAAAAGGATTTTAGTTGCAAAATGTCTCTTGCGACTAAAATTTAGTCGCAAAGAGCAGTCGAAAATACATGTTTTTCTTCTAGTGAACAAAGCCTTGTCATTCAAGCTCACATTTTCCACAATGTAGCTCTCAATTCCAAAGAAAGAAATTTATTACAAAATATTCAAACAATTTTTCTAAAGTTCAAGCAAGAAAAGGAAATAAAAAACAAAAAAACCAAAAGGGGTGTGCACATACCAATTCAAAAAGCAAGTTGGAGAATCAATGAAGTTCTGTGAGCTTTACACAATAAAAAAATAAAGAAGCTTTGCAAGCTCTACATGGTAAGAAATGGAGAAGTTCCGCAAGCTTTGCATGATGAAAAAAAGAAAAGCTTCACGAGCTTTACACAATAAGAAACAACAACAAAAAAGCTCCGTGAGCTCTACACAACAAAAAACAAAAAAACTCTATAAGTTTTGCACAACAAAAAAAGGAGAAACTTTGTAAGCTTTGCATGGCAAGGGAAAAAAACTCTATGAATTTTGCACAAAAAGAAACATTAATAGAAAGCTTTAAGGGCAGACACAAAAAAACTCCACAAGCTTTGCATAATAAGAAACAATAACAGAAAAGCTCCATGAGCTTTGAATGCAAGACATAGAAAAGTTCCACGAGCTCTACACAACAAGAAACAAAAAAACTCTGCGAGCTCTGCACGACAAGAAAGGGAGAAGCTTCGCAAGCTCTGCACAACAAGGAAAAAAAAAGCTCCATGAATTTTGCACTACAAGAAACATCAACAGAAAACTCTGAAAGCAAGACACGAAAAAACTCCACAAACTTTACACAACAAGAAATAACAATAGAGAGCTCTGAGGGCAAGACATAAAAAAGCTTCATGAACTCTACATAACAAGAAATAGAATCAGAGAGCTTTGAGGGCAAGACATAGAAAAGTTCCATGAGTTTTGCATAGCAAGAAATAGAATAAAAAAGCTTTGAGGGTAAGACACAAAAAAACTTTGTAAGTTGTGCATGAAAATCAACAAATAAATAGTGAGGAGAGAAAATAGTGAAAGGAGAGAGTGAAAGGGGAAGAAAAAATGGGAATGCTAAAAGGGAACAACCTCCAAGGGGAACAACTAGAAAGTTTTCACACCTTTGGGTTATCATGGCTTTTGGTGTGAATGACGAAACCTAGTTGTAGGAATCTTTTTAGAAATTTTTTTAACACTGTAATCATTATTGCAAAATGTGGGTGTAGTTCATTAGTTTTCGTTCAGTAGACTAATGAATTCATTGCTTCTTCATTGGTCCCTGTTCATTACAACCAATGAATTCACTCAAAATCAAGTGAAATTAATTGGTATACAGGGACACCTTTTGTTGTAACGAATGATGTATGAATTCTTCTTTTGTGCTAATTAACACTCATTTTCAATTAACATTAATCTAGTTGTTTTTTTGTCTTGTATTAATAGTTATAAAAGTGTTAAGGACCTTACCATTCATTACACCAAAATGTGTTGTAGTTCATTTTGGGTTTCATTAGATTTTAAATGAATTTGGACATTTTTACCATGCTGAAACTAGTCAACCCCTTAATGAACATGGACTGGTTGCTACGAACAGTGAATTAGTCCACTAGTACTTAATGAAATAAGATTATTTTCAAATGAAATACACATTTATTGAGCCATTTCACTTGCTAGTTAATTAATTAAGTAAGCATGGAAATCAATTAAATATAAATTATTTAATATTATCGATAATTTCATGATTTTTAACCTTAAGTTATTTTTGGCTATTGTAAGTTATTTCATTTTAGGTTATTGTTAATCACTTTTGGTTGCTAAAGGTTATTTCACCTTATGTTATTATTGGTTATTTTACGTTATATTACCATAGGTTATTTGTGGTTATTGTTTTGGTGGCTATTGTTGGTTATTGGTTTGTGATTATTGTTAGTTATTTTATTGATGACTATTGATGCTTATTTTATTAATGGTTACTAATGGTTATTTTAGGTTAAATTATCATAGGCTATTAATGGCTATTGATGATTATTATATTAGTGCATATTAATGGAACTATTTTATTAATGGTTATTAATGATTATTATATTAATGGCTATTAGTGGTTATTATTGACTATTCCATCATAGGCCATTGGCGATGATCTTATTGGTGGTTATTCTATTGGTGGTTATTAATGATTATTGGTGACTATTTTTGGTTATTTAGGTTATATTAATGACTATTTTATTATAAGTTGTTGTTGGATATTCTAGATTATATTATCATAGGCTATTGGTAATTATCTTATTATAGATCATTTTAAATTATTTTTCATAAGCTATTATTGACTATTTTAGATCATTTTACCTTCAATCATTATATTATATTTTAAATTACTTTAAATTATTATACTTAGGATAAAATAATTTATAATAACATAAAATAAAATGACCTTGAATAACTTAAAGTATAATTTGAAATAACCATACACCAACACAACAATGTCATTTGACATCTATTCAAGCTTATTGGTCAAGCCATAAACCTATTTACGTCACATTTAGATTGCCAAACTATGTGCATTGTTTCATTACACCAATGAATTAAACACATGTTCACATCATCTAAACAACAATCCCAATTTTTTAATTTATAAAGGTACATTTTTGCTTAAATGAGCCAAATGTGAAGAAGCATTACTTTGATTACTAACTAATTATCCTAATTACTGCCCCACACCAATGAGACCATTTGTCCCTCTTCATTGTTGTTCTTACCTTTAGGTCCTAATCCACTTGTTTGGGCTCATTTGGGCAAAACTTCTTCATAATTTCTGTTTATATGAGCTTTCTTGTAGTGATCCAATTTCATCACATATTTATAACATCTCAAAGTTTCACAAATCCTATGTTGGGAGAGCTTCTCCACTCGGAGGTGTCTCCCACAGAAAGGATATGCTATCATTGCAGGTTTGATTTTACGTGTGGAAGGTTTTCTGTATACAGAAGGCTTGGGGTTTGTGAATTGATTGGTCTCTGGGGGTTTAGGGTTTGTGTCTCAGGTACTCTAAGTTGGTTTTGATATTGATGAGATTACGGTTTGGAGATTGGAATGACTGTTTGCAGTAGAATCACATTGTGGTTCTCAGATGGGTGCACAGATTCTGATAGACTGAAATGAGGTGGGAAAAAGTGTTTGAATATAGAGGCATCCATCAGCTCTCATTGCATCTGCATCAAGGCATGTGCTGTGTTCGGGTCTAGCCTTGAGAATGCTGCCCTAGAAAGGGCATTCTGACTGATTGCATGTACTGACTAAAGCAAAATTCCACTAATTGTTCCAACTATTGAATTACAGGTTGCAATTGCTATTTCACCCCAAACAGTTTGGTGTCCAAAGATCATGCTCTTAATGTTCTCTGTGTTCTTCCCTGTACAGTGGTTCTAGAAACGTGATAGAAACTCAGCATGCAGATTTTTCTACAAGTGTTTTGGTAGCTGATCACCACCATATCATGGCTGTTGGTCACTGAGCATGCTGATTTCTGTCACTATGGTTCCAACAGTTCCTCCATTCTCATTGTTCTCTGTCAGAATCTCCCTGGGTGTTGATGTGCACTCTGGTAACTGTGCTAATATGTCTCTGGAATGAAATCAGAGCCAGTATTTGCAAGGTTGGTATGGCAATCAAGTTATCATTCACATTCTGTGTTATGTAGGTTTATGACATAAGCTTTTATGTACATCAGTGTAAAGGCTACTTTAGTCTGAATGCAGAATGTTTACATTTAGTGTAGCACCAGTTGCATACATTTCTATTGCACACAAGCAGGATTGTTCTTCTACTATATATATGAGTCTGTGCAGGATCTAAACAGCTCTTCTGTGATTGAGGTCCTCAGCAGGAATGCTATATAGCAACTGACATTTGAGCATTTTATAGTCAGCAGCAGCAAGGAGTGTTAATGGTGAGGAATGTGTTCTCGGTGTTCTGGCTCATTTGAATGCAAAAGATTATTGGACCTGCATGTGTGGTCATTAATACACTGACTGAGTGTCCAATTCTCCATATCAACACCCCTGGACCATGAGGACGATTGCTGGATTCACATCTTGAGAGTGTTTTTATTTTGAATCCATTCATGATTCACCCTGTAATCACTTAGTTTTGGTCATTACAACCGTTTGTCCATTGCAGCTCCTGTGAACAATGAAGTGCAATGAAGAATGGGAAAGGCCATCTTGTCGTGGCAGTGGGAGCATCAGGTTACTTGGGGTTATACATCCTGTGTCCAGAAAAATTGTAAGTTTGTTCTGTGGTTCAGAGTTTTGGTCACATGCACCTGTGAGCATTGCAGGTTAGTCTAGTCATGCGTTTAAATTTTGAGAAAGTTTAGATACCTCTGTGTGCCAACCTCTGTGGGATATTGTTTGAAGATTTCTTTTCTCGGTGTTGATGATTCTTATTGTGTTGAGCTGATGACTTCAACTTCTGTGGTTTTCCTTTCTTGTCATTGCATCATTTCTCTGAGACCCAATTAGCACTTTGTGATGCACAGTGGAAGGAAATGAGAGAGAATGAATGCCATGGCCTTACTGACCCATTTTCTTGCAGGTGAAATTCTAAGACAGAGTATCATATATATGACGGAAATGTAAAAATACCCTAAATATGTTAAAAACCAAATCATACACACAAATTCAAAGCTTTCCTTGTTGCAAATGACAATTAATTTTATGACAAACTAGCAGCAGCTCCTTTCTTGTGGTTAATGAATGTATATTCAATCAAGGTCTCACTCTCTCATAAGAAGTGAAGAACTTACAGTGCTGAAGTCTCAAAATCAGATGCTTTATAAGACACCACATTGTCTAAAAGGAACAAATTCAACCATGGGAAAGATGGAACTTCAACAATGGATTTTTGAATTGAGGAAATATTATGGAGTTACTTTGGGCAAATTCAAGGTACAACTTGAAGTCATGAAATGACTCAGTCACTTTCTAATGGAGCTCTGGGTACATAATGAATTATTAGGGTGCATTCACACTTGATGTTATGTCAGTGTTAAATGAAAATCCAAGTGGCATCCTAGGTGGCACCTAATGTGAAATGGGCCATAGCTCAATGTTAAGTGAATATTAGCTTAACATAAAATTTTCATGGCAACTAGGTTTAAGTCCCAAATGGCTATCATGGTGTTAGAGGAGTCAACCCTAGAATCCCTAACACCAAGTGTGAATGCACCTTATTAATAGTAGAGTTATATATAGTACATGTATGAACATTAGTAGAGTTTCTGCCAAGTAATGTTTTTCCAGGAACTTTTGTTTGTAGAGAAAGTGGTGATCGTCATCGGTAGGTTTAGCCAAATCTGGCTGTAAACCAGATTTGAAATACAAAATCTGAATAGCCATCCTTCTATATTTTTGTTCACACATTGAAAACCAAACACATAAGTTTTACCATTTTTTCTCTCATTTCTGTCTATTGAAAATACCCAAAATCTTTTTTTAATTATTATTTTTTTTAAGAAAAGGGCCAATGAGAGCTGACGGTTATACCTAGACCAGTCAGTAGTAGGTTGCAGGTTATTGCTTATAACCATGACCTCATAGCCAATTGGGTCATCAAGATTCTCACAACAATTAGTTGGTTGTGGTATTGGGTAAGTGTGGAAAATTTCAAATTTGTGCAAGTTCATGTAAGATAGTAATGGGTTTAGGGTATGCCTAAATTAGGGTTTAGGGTATTTCAAATATAGAAGGATCCATGTAGACACCCATAACCCTAAATCATGTGTAAGCACTTCAAAATATAGTTTGTTGTTCTTCACTCTTTAAGCAAACAACTCAATGCCCACTTCCAATGTTTGTAAGTATGATTTCTGAAACTTTTGGTCCTTTTCTAATTGGCCCAGGGAGACTTATAAAAAATTTATGTAAATCTTTGTTAAGTGTAAGAAGACCCATAGAAACCTCTCTAGTAATATATGACTATGAACATGGGCTTAGATCAATCCTCTTCTTAACTTACTTCTGGGGTGGGGGCAAAAAAAAAAAACTCATGATGATGGGGTCAAGTTGTATACTATTTAACCCTATATTCTGGTGTGCACATTTGCAAGCTGAGAGTGATTTACATATGACAATGTAGTACAGAAGAAATGAGCATTCCACTATATTAATTCATTATGAAGACAAGTGACAACAACTTCATGATGTACGAGGATGAGGCTTGAAACTTATATGAAGGTCACTAACAAGGATAACTTACTTGTTCAATCAGAGTAGGTACCTTTCAGTTCAATGTGAGGTGGTAGGTTGGAACTTGGAATGTGCTTGGGAAGTGAATTCAATGTAATGATGCAATGGGCAGCTAGATTGTAATGTGTTTTGTACTATACATCACTCTTTTTAACATGGTAATGAGACTCTATATACCGTTTTTGTCTTTAGACAAATGGGTTGCTTTGGCACATGCAAGGTTTACTACTGATGTTTTTCCTCAAAAGTATAACAACACTTGCTTCATTTCAATGGATCCAAAGTGTTTAGCATGGGGGCAACCCATCAAAGTTTGTTGAAAACCCAAACAATAAAACACGGGTTTTGAAATTATGGTAGTAGGGGGAATCAAGCTTCCATCCCCAATCAATTGTGTTCATTCAACATGAGTTCTCTTGCTCTTATGTCTGTAGACTCATTCAACTCTCAATCTCTATATGTATATATTGGTACAAAGATCAGGTTGAGCTTCAACACACGATTTCATGGACATTCTAGACCAGGTGTAAAATTGTATCAATTAATAATTTTACTGAAGTATTTTGGCCTAGAAATGTACAATGGTTGCAATGCATAACACCGTACAGTGTATACCGGAACTTGACCTACCTCTTTCAATGTACATAAACCTTGCATGAAATCTAGTTGAAAAATACAAATTTCAAAGGAAAGCTTCAACAATTTTTTTTTTCTATATAAAACATTTACATAGTTTACATGAGCTGAATTTAGTGAGACTTATTAAGAGCCTCCTCCCTTCTATGAGTATTATTGCAAGGATGAGATCCCCTGGAATGGACCTTAGAGAGTGTAAATAAATACCCAATTCCTAGCCAACCAACTTAATCTACATGTGTATTTGGGATGAAAATCATCCATGAAACAGTTCCGTCCACGCTAACTGGTGTGTGTGTGTGTCTCTCTCTCTCGCTTTCCTTCGTCCCCACTCCCGAGTCTCTATCCCCTTTTCTCCTCCGTCCGCACTCGCGCAGTCTCTATCCCTCTCTCTCCTCCGTCCGCACTGTCTCTCTCCTTCTCTTTCTTCCGTCCGCCGCGCTCTCCCTCCCTCGTCTCTGTCCGCCCTTGCTCTCTCTCTCGTCTCCCTCCGTGCTCTCTTCTTTCTTCTCTCTCTCCCTCTCTTTCGTTCGTCCGCTCCCCCTACTCTCCTCCGCGCGCACCGGGCGAGGAGAACGTGAGGGCGCTCTTAGCTCCCTCACTTTCTTTTTTCTCTTTACTGTCTTAGCTTTCTTCTTAGAATCAGAGCTCTCGGTCTCTCCCCCGTCTCTCCCACCTTCTCTCTCTCTTTCGTCTTTGTGTAATTTCATTATCAGACGGTCGCTACATGCTCTCTCTCCCTCCCTCCCTCTCTCTCTCTCTCTCTCTCTCTCTCTCTCTCTCTCTCTCTCTCTCTCTCTCGTGTTTGCTTTTTCTTTTTCCACTTGTCTCTCTTACGTACTTTATATATTGCTTGCTTTTTTTTCAGGACATCATGGCGTTCGACGAGCTCATCATGTTGGGTGGTGCATGGGTATCCAGCATAGCAGGGGTTTTTCGTAAGCCTGATGCCGTCATGCATAAGCGGCGATCCAAGGAGTCGCTTACTACTGCTAGACTGCTTCCTCTGCATCCAAGCTGCCCAGAAGCTGCAGTAAAGGCCGTCAAGCACGGAAGGGCAGTCAAACAACACGAGGAGGACGCTGTGGACGTTGAGCTGCAGACGTGGTTCAAGGCCAATCCACGTTCGAGCTGCCTTTACATGTCTGCAGCAGCAGCCGGAGTTGAGAAGATCTGTTTCAAGGATCGTTTGCTTGCAACTTGCTTGAAGTGTGCGGGTCCTACTTACAATGGCGTTCCCATTTGCCATGCATGTCAGATGTTCGGCTCCCGTGACGACGTCAATGACTACAAGCGTCTTCTAGTCGGACCTGCTGTAGGTTTGTGCGCTGCTGTCAGCAAGGCGCTCGCATGAACGAGCCAGCGCACTGCAACTTCCCCGAGTCCTGCATGTATGTTGCAGTACGACTTCTTGGTGGGTAGGCGTCACCACTACGTTGCATCCTTGAAGCTCCAGATAAATTAAGCTTGAATACATACATATATGCTAGACCTTCCTAGTGTTGTCTAGTATGTGTGTGTGTGTGTGTGTGTGTGTGTGTTCCTGTTCCTGAAAGCCATGCATTCCCTGATTCTTGACAGCAGCTGATTTTCCGTGCTAGCTATTGGTTCAAGTTCCAAGACTCATGAAGTCCCTTGCAATTGTACTAAATCTAGCTACCCACTTAGAAAGCTGTGCAGGTTGTTAGGGACTTCATGAACCCGGTTGGTCATCCCCTTAAATTTTGTGTGTTCTCTGCTCCTGGACAATCAGTAGGTTTCTTTTAAAATGAACTTTTTTCCCCCACATGAGATCAATCCATCCATGTTATCAATTGCTAGGACTTGGTCTGTGAATCATGCATGACAAGCAGTTTGCTGCAATTGTAATTTGGTTGAACAATATAATTGGACATGTAGCAGAATAGTACTGCAGTTTTTATAACTGGATCATGTTGCAACTTGCATTTGCAGCTGGGTTCATGTTGCATTTGAAGCTGCTGCATCACTCACTCCAGTAAATTTCATTTTTGAAGCGGAATATTATAGACATGTAATTTTTGGAAACTGCATAACTGCTCAATTACTGATCATAGGTAACAATGAAGTTTCATCATGTGTAATTAGCTCAGATGACTGATCTCTCTCCATTCCGTTTTGATCTGGATTTCCATTTTGATCTCTTGCTCTGGAGTCTGCATGACTTGATGTTTATTACTGAAAAAAAAGTGCTGCACATGTCCTCTAGAGCAATATATAATTACTTAGAAGTCAATTATACGTATTACAGGCTCTGAGAGTACTACTCATGAATAAATTCTTATAAACTACTGTCTATTCAACAGTGCTGATCATCATGTAATCTCTGATCATTTTATGTAACATGTTCATAAGGTAATCATTCATGCACAATGTTTATTATACATATATATATATCAGCTCTAATTGTATATGTATACTTATTACATCTTGTTCTCATAGTGATTACCACTTAATAACTAATTGCACTAGAATTGAAACACTAATTGAGATCTGATGAGCAATTACACATACTCTGTGAGCTATCTAGATTTAGTACCATTGTACTAAATCCTTGACATAGTTGTTGAGACTAGGATGAGACTAGGATCAGTCCAATTTTCCCCAGACAGAATATTATAAATTGGGTCCAGGTGATTTTTTAAAAGGATTTTAGAAATCACACACAGTGGAAATCATGAATGCTTGCATTTGCTGAATATGACTTTTAGTCTGAAGTCTATGCACTACACTATATGCTGCATATGCTTGAAACTTCAGTACTGGAAGTTCTGACTTTCTGGTTTGGTTTTTGTAGCCCAAGTTCTAGAGACCCGTTTAGCAATTTAAGATCATTCTGATAAATTTAGAATGGCTAAATTTGGCAATCTTGCTAAAAGAAATTTCCAAATGTCTAAAAATATGTGTGTGTGTGTGTGTGTTTGGTTTCTAGTTGCCACATTTCTACATTTAAAAAAAAAGCATTGCCAGATTTCTACATTTAAAAAAGAAAGCATTGCCAGATTTCTCTATTGGGTTCTAGCATGTAACCAAAAATATGAAGGAATCTTAAACTTTCTTTACTTTCATATTCTGTTTGTAGCCAAATTTGACTAAACTGTATCATGGAATATGATTGCAAGTTCAATTACATCACAAATATGAAAAGCAATAGATTAGACTGCCTTCACTAATATTATATCAGTTTAAAGGTTAATTTGTTGTACCTAAATTTTTCTTTAGGGTTTTTATCTGGATTTAATTAGTAGTGCAGAATTACTGATAATTTGTAGTACCAAAATGTATATACATATATATCCATTTTGAATCTTCTTTTATCATAGACATTTGAGTCTAGTTGTCTCATAGTTGCATTTTGTTCCAGAGTACAGATCTGTCATATCTATCTGCTGGAAGAGTTCATGACTCTTGTTCATGGTTGTGCAAAAACCCTAATTTACAATTCTGATCTATTTAATAGCTCAAGTTTTTTGCTCTTTCAAAGCAGTTGGCCCATTTGAAGGACCGGCTTTTGATTATTTGTGCTAGTAATTTAAGGAGCTAGATTAAGATGCATTAAGCTTGTTGCTAATTTTGTCACATTATTAGTTGATTAAATTTCTGATACAAGAGGTGCACTTGCATTTTTCATTAAAATAATGAGACAATTATTAATTTGTGCTAGATAATAATCTCCATACCCCTTTCCACAATTCCATGTCCACACATGAATCTTAGTAGAAACTAATAATATATATATTCATGGATTTGCCCTGGAGTTGTAGAGAAAGCATTAAGCAACTCCTTTTGAATAGGGCTTGCTTCTAGTGCAAAGATTTTGCTAGAATTGTTATGATCACATAAAAGAGAGTGCCCTTTCCTTTCCTCCATCTCTCATAACTTAAATAGTGGTTATTGTTTTGTAACATGTTTGTTTACACACATTTACTTTAAGTCCTTTTGATGGTAGTTTGATCATCTCTGATGTGATAACTTATTTCATGGCTATTGTTGATTAATATGGATTTTGCATCCTTAATCTTTGAGAAGTCCCATGCCAATCCTTCTACCATCTTTGATTACATCAACAAGCTTGTGCTTGAAGCATTTTTGTAACGTAGTTTACATCAACAAACTTGTGCACATCATTGGTCTTGAAGACTTTCAGGTTCAAGACTTAAGGGCTTATATAGGGGGTTTACATCTCCATATCGTCTCAAAATGCAATTAATTTTTTTCTGTAGGCAAGACATATTCAAATTAACCTCCTTGTGCATGTGCTTATGATATTTCCAAGGCTATATAGCCTTCAGACACTCATATGTCAACTTACACTACTTTATCAAATAGAAGTTGCACACATCTCATGGAGCTTTCAAGACCCCCTTTCAAACAAAGAATAAAACCACAATTCACACAATTTCACTATACAATACAAAAATGGCACATTTCACCTCCATACTCACCATTAAGTAGACCAGGACAAAGCAAATTCTGTGGTCCCGAAAAAAAATTTGGACTACAGAACCAGCAGGAACCAAATCATTGAAGGAAAGAACTAGACCAAACAAGAACGACTCTGCCCCTTCATGGCAAGTTCAAACCAGAAACAGTTAAAATAGGAAATATTCCATGTAGCTCATTGCATGATGGGTGTGCTCTGTTTATGACAAATTCAAATAAGCAACACTTAAAATATGAAATGTTCCATGAAGACTCCCTCTTGGTTTCTCAACCAGTTGGAGAAGTGTATATATAGAAATTCTGAAACCTTCAACTTGTTGCAACTCAGGCCACCCAGCTATAATTTTTGGAAGAACTCCAGTTCACTCAACCCATGTTAAAAATATTGGTTGTAAAAAAATTTCAATCTCCATACAACTCTTCACACAAGTTGAACAAGCCATCAATGAATTCCAGCCCCATCTGGAAGTCCCGGAACTTTCACGACACCAGCAGATGTTACAAGAGGCAAATGGTTGAATGTAGCCAAACCATCTGCATATGGAAAATTCATAAATGGATGTGAGAGATGCAAATCCAGTACCATGCTGTTTTCTTTGGATTTCAAAAAGCACATCACTACAATGACAAACACTGCTTCAAAATTCAGTGCTTCAATCACCTCTGCAGGCAGGGGTCCAGAGAAAGTAAGGAATACCCTTGACAATAAGTAGTGGAACAATTTTCTCCCAAATTTTTGAGCTCAATTGCTTGGCTGGGCTGAAACTTGGACCTTCATTCTGCAGCAGAATAACCAAAGACAGATTAAGTCTTGAAAAGCAACAGAGTGATCAACAACCCAAGCAAATTTTCCTTACAAAACTCAATGGGCTTAGGGTTTAGGGTTTAGGGTTTAGAAACCACCAAAGCACTTAGGTACATGAAAGAAAGCATTCTAATTCATTAGATTGTTAGGTGGACAAGGCTCCAGATTGCCTTTGAAGGATCACATTCCTGGGTTGTGGAATCTCACAATAAAGAAGAAATTGACATGGCATTCAAATATGAATCCAGTGGGCACATCTTTCCATGATCCTGTCAAAATGCCCTACAATGTGCAACTCTATATTCTGTTTCCCACACAATAAAGTACTCACAAATAAGGGAAAAGGACAAGGAGGAACCTCAAGAAAGATGCGGTCTCCAATTGATGCTTCTAGTGGAGGCTCAAGTACCTGGTCCCAAAATCATACACTAATGGACTGTGTGAAGAAGAAAACAAAAGACTACATAACCCAATATAAGAGATCATCTTCAAACACATGAAAGAATTACCATTTTGAGTTTATGTCAGAAGACTGACAGTGATAGGAAAACTGAGCCATGATCATGGGTAGCTAAACAAAATCCAACAGAAAAGGAGAAGACCAAAAAACTTGCAAGAAACCTGGCAATGGGTCAAGGTTGATCTCATAAATTAACCAATGTACTAAGTTTCTGTCACAAGACCAGAATGATGAGAAAACTTAGCCACGAAAGAGAAATGCTAAAAGAGAAGGACAAACCAAAAAACCCAAGACGAAAAAGAAATGCAAAAATAGAGGAGAGAAAAAGGAGAAGGTGAGAAAAGGGAAGACCATAGAGGAGGAAGATAGCCATAGAATAATGCTCTCAAGGGAGGTTAGGATTAAACCCTTAACCTAAACCCTAAAGCGCTAAGCAACTCAAGACAAACATGAGCTGTAGGAATGTCATTCATACAAACAGAATAAGATGAGGTATGAGGGGACATGGGTAAGGGTATGATTGTACCTTGACAATTTCACTCCCATCAGGTGTAGGCACAGAACCAGCCAGAATCATGGCTTCACTGACCTGACCAGCCAACTTGGCAGGTTTCAGATTCAGGATGACACACACTTTCCTTCGCTCTAGTTCATACTCATGCACAAACTTTTTGAGACCTGCTACTACCTGGCCAATCCACCACAAAATCATCAAGTCTTCCATTAGATCTGAAATTATGAGTTGCAGAAAAAGAAAGAAAATGAAGCTCTGAAACTCTCAAGATGACACATATGCTAACAAAAAATTTCTTTCAATGCAAAGGTGGAGCATTGAGGTACTAACTGATATGTGGCATTCCCACAGCAAAATTCATCGTGCACGGAATTCATACAAATTTCACAGACTGGGTAGTGGCTTGCTTCAAGCTATGGACCAAAGGTTTCCAACTCTCAGGATGTACACAACTATTGATATTGGAAAATTCAGTGAACCTTTCTTTTCTTGAGAAACAAAAGAGGATGGATACCTGTCGAGTTTCACCAGGAGCCACCTCCACCTTGCAGACATACAGCTTCTCAGAGATAGGATGATCACTTACAGACAGCACCAAACCTACCTGTTTGTCCACCCCATAATACTCAATCCAAAATTTGTGTAATCCAAAGTCAAAAACCCTAAACCCGTGCTTGTAACCCAAAACATATGCAGTTTTGTACCTGTGAGAATGTACCCTACAGCATGGGGGAGGAACAAGATGATACAAATAATCTGGGGTCTCTTTGCAAACAAACCTGGATGAGAGCCTTATCAAAATTCTCTGAATGCTCGGATTTTGAACTCAATGGTGGCCCAGCAGCAACACCAGCTCCCCCTCCAGGCAATTTCACTGACAAAAAAACACCAATTCCCTTCACAAACTTCTTACAAACACGATTCAACTAAAACAAGTCCTTCATTCAATGGCATGGCAGGAACCTTAGGATAATCAACAAGGTGTTAGAGCATTTCCAACAGTGCTGAGTATGTGATGCTGCAAAAATATTTCTCACATCCAAGTTAAGTTATTTAGTTTTTTCCCACTCCACCCATATAACTCAAACTGGGACTGCAAATAGGTGTGAGACTACTAATAGCAAACCACCTGGACCAATTACTACGATTGGCCAATCAAAAAACAGGGAGCAGTAGTCAGATCATATTTACTACATTATTCTCTGGCAGGTGTTCCACTTTGCTGTGCCTTTTACAAGCCTCAGCAAATTGTGCAAAAATGCTGGGCCAAAACCATTTGGCCGAGTTGAACCAGCATGTTTTGACTTTCCTTCATCCAATTTTCTTTTGCAGCGCCACATACTGAGCACCAGTGGAGCTGCTCTTAGTCCAATGCAGAATCCACAACTGTATCAAATTGTGCCAATATCACATTCAAACTATGCAATTTCAAACAAGCACATTATGCGAGTGACCAATGCGTAATCTACCTACATGGCTTTTTTCGGTCCTTAAAGATATCGGGAATTGGTTTCTTCTCCACATCTGTAGCAGCAGCAGCAGCAGTATCGATGCTTTCCTTGGATTCCACCTTCGCTGTATCTCTTCTTCCCTGCCAGCAAAATTCTGAGTCACAAACGACAAGAACGATCCCAAAAGCCATTCATTTCTGACAAAGAGTGCGAAGAAAAAGAAGAAGAAGATGATGCTGATGATGGGTACGTGAAAAATACCTCCACAACAGGCGGAACTATAACATCAGTAGTAGTAGGAGGAGGAGGAATGGACTGAAGCTTAGCAATCAGCGAATCCAAATGTGCGATCGCCTCATCCAGTGCACTTACTGTTTGCGCCATATCTAATTACACTCTGTAAATTACTTTCCGCAACACTCTAGTGGTTCTCAATTTGTTTTCTTGTCCTCAATTCTCAAGCTGGTTGAAGCTTTGATCAAAACACGCGCACGGACAAACCACCACCGTTCTCTGCAACAACAAGCTCGCTCGCTGCAGTAGAAACCCATTTCTGATGACACAAGAACCTTAAACCCTAACCCTAACCCTAAACTTTTAGGGGTTTTGGGATGCTGCTGTAAAATTCAATCTCCAACCCTCCAACCCGATTGGTGTAACTGCTAATGGAAAATTCACTTCCAACCTACTTACCAACCCCATTAGTGGAACTGGACAGCGTCAACTAGGTGACCAGCAACAGCAAAGGAGATTATCAGACATGACCGAATTGTATATGAGCAATCAGAATATGGGACAGAGAAGAGTGTGAGTTATGACGTTCAGCCAACCAGCAATCAAGAACATGCCAAAATGTATCATGGAGGTACCAAAATGTAAGAAAGCAACAAGATACACGATATAACTGGGGAGCTCTCGTCCAATGGCATGCTGCCTTGTTAGCGTGACACTCTCTACAATTGGTTATGAACAAAATGGTCATCAACATACCATAAAGGATGGATGTGGGTGGACAAAAAATACATTTTTCTATTGAGTTCCAATTCCTATGGTGGTTAGCTCACTTTCTGTTTTCGCTACTTACCCGCTCACAACCCATTACTTGGTACTATACAAGAACCATTTCTGTACCTAGTGATCACCTATTATCCTACCCACTTACCTACCAACTAGACTTATTGTTTACAAAATAGGGTATTGATGAGATGAAACACAACATCAACTTGGTTGGTGTTCATCCACAATCAAGTTGTATGAAGCTTGATTTTGGATGAACCAACTACCTACATACTACCCCTTAGCCCTTACCTACCATTTGTTAACCATCTCTATGAATCTAATTTTCCTTGTAGGCACCTAGTACCCTACTTAACTACCTACCTACAAAACTCATCCTTTACAAGATAAATTACCAAGGTGAAACTTACATCAACTCAATTGGGGTTCATCCTCAATAGTCATACCAAGATTCCAACTACCTATTAAGAACCAACTAGTTGTTATTTATTTACTAGGAGCATATTTAGCCGTGAACGCATAAAGACTCTTGTAACCTAAAGTTAGTGGTGTTGATGGAGGGGTTGGCTATCATTTGTATAAGGGAATTCAAAGTGAAGACCACCCATCCCCCGTCATCATGGCATGCCATCATTATGGGGTCGCATTTTCATGCAACATGTTAGCTTTTGAAATCTTGTTGATGTTCACGCGCTTTGGATTGGTTTTTCCCACTTGTGGATTGTTTGTTGCTTCAAGCTTGTTGAACATCTTGCAGCTTGTTCCTTTGATTTTATTCTTGCGTGAAATTTATTTTGTGATTGAAACTCAATGATGCAAAATCTTTGCATGACTTGATTCTAATATATTTTGTTCTTGATCATTTGTTTTTATGATCTTTGTCTTCTTTGATCACTTTGTGATTGCAACAAAATGGTGCAATGGCGACAAGAATTGCTTGATGGGATTGCCCAAGCATTGGGAGATGAAGTTGCAGCTGATTTTGTGTTTGGTGCTTTGATGTTGTAGGTACCAAATTTGCAACAATAAGCAAGAAGGCAACATGGGAGATCCCTCCCAGGTCATAGTTTAAATGTAACTCAAGAGCGCGAAGTTAGCCATAGCCGAATTGTGTGAGACTATTTTGCAGAACATTTGATCTACAACGATCGACTTTTTTGTCATCAATATCGAATGCGTCCCACATTGTTTCTTTGCATCATGGACATTTGTGCACATGATAATTATTTCGTACAAAAAAGAAATGCATATGGTGTTATCGGATTGAGCTCCATCCAAAAATGCACATGTGCAATGCGCATGTTTGCATATGGCCAAGTTATTGACGCTTGCAATGAGTATTGCAAAATTAGAGAAAACACAACATTCAAATGTTTGCGGCATTTTGTGAAAGCAATCAAGGAAGTTTTTGAACTAGAATTTTTCAAGAAACCCACACGAGTAGATTTGGAAAAGCAATTGAGATTGAATGTAGAGAAAGGCTAGCTAAGCATGTTTGCTTCATTGGATTGTATGCGTTATCATTGGAAAAATTGTTCAGTTGTTTTACAAGGTTCATTCATAGACAAAAATGGGAAGAAGTCGATCATCTTGGAGGCCATAGTTGATCAAAGGTTGTGGATCTAACATGCATATTTTGGATTGCCTAAAAGCAACAACAATTTGAACGTTTTAGATAGGAGTCCTTTGATTCGGGATTTTTTGAAGGGTGCAAGTGCAGACCTCAATTTTAAGGTGAATGGAAATAGACATTTTCATTACTACTTGTTAGTTAATGGAATCTACCTTCGATGATCTTGTTTCGTATCTATGATCGATGAACCACAAGGAGAAAAACGCAAACATTTTGCCTAGTTGCAAAAAGCAATTCGCAAAAATGTTGAGCATTGCACATTGGTGTCTTGCAAGCAAAGTGGTAGATTATGGCAAACCCTTGTCAATTGTGGGATTACAATGTGATTGCAAATGTGCCAATGGCATGCATCATATTACACAAGATAGGATTAACCTTTGCAAAATATGTTGAAGGCATAAGTGAGATTGAGAACCAACAAGCACACTATAACTTGAAGAATGATCTAATTGATCACCTCTAGACATTGAAAGGATTGAACCACCATCTTTGATCTTTTATTAATTCACACAAAATTTTGCATATACATTCAACATTGTGTCTTTTTTTTTTCCAAATTTTTGTTATGCAATTTTTTTTGTCAAATCAATGCAATTTGATCATCACATTTTTGCGTTAACTTTGTGATTAATGGTTCATTTACAACAAGTGTGGGACCTTTTGTTGTTTCACTTGTCTGCACTAGTTAGGAAATTTGTGTTGTGCTTGAATATGGGGCAACTTGTAGCAAGTCCAATTCCTCCTACCTTCGAAGACAAAAATGCTCATGTGCCTCTTTTAACTATAGTTGATTATTAGGCATGGAGAATAAGGCCATCATATTCTAGTCTTGTATGATGGTAATTTCTTCCAAATTGGTAATTACCATATTTATAATGGCACACACTTGTGTGCTAATGTTATTATCTTGGCAACTTTGGATGCCTTCTAATATTCTTTTGCTATCTTGCAACTTGGAAGTTGTTTTGATGTTAGAGGCACATCAAAGGTGATGCCAACAGCGTCAAACACCTACACAACATTGTTATTTATGTTGCTACAATCACCTAAATTGGTCTTTCTTTTCATTGGCAATGAAATTTTCTTCATTTTTTTTCACATCTTCGCTCGTGATTGAGGTATGTCTTTCAACACATACCAATCATGAAGGTATGTGAAAGCTTGATGCTTTGGATGCTTTGTTTTGTACAATTTTAAAGCTTTGCAAAACGTATTTTCAAAACCTATCTTTGATTCACAAAACACAAGCACAACAGTGTAGTTTCTAATGAACTTGGCAACATCATGTTTGATGATGCCCCATTTTGTTTCTAATGACCTTGCAAATCCTGGAGTGCAACTAGTGGGACATGATTCATCGAAATAATTTTGCACCCTATTCCAAAACGTTGCAAACTTTTGCCCATTCCTAGTCATTGGGTCTTGTAAAACATGAAGAAATGAACAACAAAGTTGTCACTCTTCATCAACAACAAAAAATTTGCCTTTTTTTGTTTTCAATTGCAACTACAAAACATCATTAGCAACTCCATATACTTCAACGAGGTTCATAAATGTCATTTTATGCACAACAACATCAATAAGCTAGAGTAGCAAGACCTTTCGATCACCTACAAATATGGAGGTGAAATGAACGATTTTTATTGGAACCGCAATGGTTCTTACTTTGCATGCACAATAGTGGGGTGCGATTTCGAATGTTTTTTGATTGTCATTTATTTTTTACCATTGTCAAAGCATTTAATGTACCCTGGTGGAGATATTTTAAACATCTCCATGCATTTAGATACCTAATATTATCCTACCTAATTCTTGGACTTACTGATTTCCAAGATAGGTTACAAAAGTGAAACCCAACTTCAACTTGAAATCATATTAGGCTTCCAAAGGATATTTCATTTTAGCCATTGAAATTGTGTTTTCCACTTCTTTTCAATGCTCAATTTGCCATGTGACAAACCAAATGTCAAGAATATGTCTTTGATAATCTAAGCACATAAATGGAACTTAAGCTTCAATCAACACAAAATGGAACCCAATTGCCACTCAATTTTGTGTTTGATGATCCAAACATATAATAATGCAACCCAAATTGATCATCCAAGCACTTATACCCAACTTGTCAATGAATTTGTCCATATGATCCTTTAGACTCCATGATTTTAGGTTTCAAGATATTGCGTAAACTAAAGTTGGGGAATTAAGTTTTTTTACTTTCATATACCCACAAATAGGGTTAAAAACAACCTTACTTAGTTCGTAAGTTTTTTTACCTTATTAATTACCTTAATTGGTTGGAAATTATCAAAGATTTACTTTGTCTTTGTTCTATTCAACTAGTACATATTTGAGGTTTTCTTTTCACAAGAAAGGGTAATTGTTTTGAAAGGGGTAAAAAACCTTAATTGTGAAAAACATAGTATAACATACATGCATTTTCATATTTTGTGATGCATGTAGTTATGATGTGATTTGTCATTTTTAGAACTACCATTTTTCTATTATAAAAATGCTTTGATTATATATTTTAAATTATTCATTGGTCAAACTCATTCCATTTGTGTTAAATATTTTGATAACATGAAATTTCATGTTTGTTGCAATGCTACAAGTAAATTATTTTTGTTTATTTCAAAATGTGCCACATTTGTGTAATTTAATTTTTTGTACTCTATGTTTACCCTCCAATGTTTTTTAGTTGAAGTTATAATTTGTCCAAACATGAACCCACATGGTAAAATCATCACAATCTTCTATAATCAAATTCTTTTCCATCACCAAGAAGATGTTGAACGCAATTATATAATTGTCTTTACTTTTTTTTTGTATGTTTTTATAATTTTATTGCCTTTAATATTGATTTTTAACTTCTTGCCATGCTTTGGCACATATTTAGACCATTATAAATTTAATTATAATTTTTTATTTGCATTGAATTATGATGTTTTTCATATATTTATTTAAATTTATAATTTTAGTTCTTGACCAAGAAAAAGAATTCTTGGAAAATTCTTATAAGATTTGGAGCATATTGGATCACAATATTTACGACCATAATGTACAAATGAGAAGAACACTATTGTAAACACTATTGCAAATTTTCATTGGTTCACATCTTTTGCAAACAAAAAAACACCTAATGTTTGACCTTTGTATCATTAAAGCTTAATACTACAAGTTCACATTATACATTCTCTCTTCAAATCTAGAGCCATTACATAAAGGGGAAAATAAGTAAGGTGTCTAAAGTTAATGATTAAGTAAATATGGGTGTCCATTCCATGGAAATAATTGAAGTGCATTATATGGTCACATTCCAAGATCATGATCTATTAATTAATTCAAGTAATTACCAACCTATTAATTGAACTCATTAACAATTATTACTTAAAATATTTAATATGCATGATATGTTTTTCCTAACTTTTTCTAATACTAAGGATTAAAAAAAATCTTATATTAATTATAAATTAGTTTTCAAAAGAAAAATAAACCTATTGTAAATCTAATTAAATTATAATTCTTATCCAACAACTCATATTTGGCAGCTTATATTTTCACTCATGTATTTTTAAAATTTTAAAAAGGGTAACCCCCATGCTTTGAAAACCATTTTTTACAACATATAACAAAAAGTTGATTTGTAGAAGAAAGTTAGCTCCAAGTCTTATCAATTGTGGAACTTGGATGGTTATAAGTAATAAACACATTGTCAAAATTAAATTATTAAAATGAATTATCTCCTTCACGTGAAGCTTAACACAAAAATTGTAATGGTTTTTTTTCACATTTAAAAAAATCTTCCTTGTAAAATACACACTTCAAAATTCATTGGAATGCTCCACACTAATATTGTGTGGTTATTTGATTTTTTCACATAACTAGTAATTCTTGTTCTTTAAAAAAATTAAAATTAATAACCACCAATTTTGGTTTTTCAAGGAAAAATGAGAACTAAAAAATTGTCAATTAAAGATATTTTAAGAACATCAAAGAATCAATATGCTTTATGAAAGAATCAACAAAAAATCAAAGGTCTAAAAGGTGGCTTTTTGAAATTTTCAAAAAATTTGAAAATAGAAATTTTACCAAAACTAGTTTATTTAAAAATTTAGCAGATTGAATATTTAATATATACCTAGGTTGATAACCAACATGTATTTATAGTTGATTCTAATACCCACACAACACTACTCCACACACAAACTTTTTTTTCCTTTGAAATCACCAATGCAAATCATATGCTACATAACCCACCGAGCTTGTTGGTTTGTTTTTTAAACTACTATGCTTCAAATGCATGCACAATTAATGTTACACCTATGTGAATTTAATATTTTCTTTAGTTGGCATGGTTGTTGCCTCTAATGGCAATGTGGAATTATCAATACTTGAAGAAGAATCACTTTGAATCAATGAAAAACCTTAGATTTTTTACATTATTTTTTGGGCCCAAAATTATTTATTTGAAATAAGTAATGTTGTTTGGTGAAAACTACTAAAATTCCAAATCTTCACATTACTCATTCTTTCTAACATGCATAAAATTAGTCCTTTCAACACTCAAGGAATAAAAATCTTGCTAGTTCTTCTTTACTAGAAGAAAAAACAACAAAACCTAGAACAACCAAATGAAAAAAACATTTGGACCCAAAGACTAAAAACACACCTTCATATATTTTCATCACACGTGATCTCATCACATGCACATAGACAAGGAGGGGTTAAAAGAGGGGGGGTTGTTCTCAATGGTGCAAAACAACAACAAAAGTGATGATTTAAACTGATGAGGTTTAAGCAAAATTCAACAATCAAGAAGAAGAGACATGGTGTTCCATCTAGCACTTACATCCCATCCAATTTGCTCGTGGCAACTTTGCTAAAACAAACCTATAATAACGTATCAAAACAAGTCATTGCACCACCATAGACCTTCACAAAAACAATATATAATAACAAACCTAAACTCCTTTTATTTTATTATTTTAATCTCTCTCTTTCTTTCTTTCTTTTTTTATTCATTCATTTTGTTAACAACTTTATAAAAAAATGTACATTGTGAAAAAAAAAACTTGTTTGAAGGCCTCAAGTTTGTTTTGAAGTGGAATTTGACCAACAACAATACAAACTTCTTTTCATTGTTTTAAGCTGGGTTAGGAAGCTTGAATGATTGTTAGGTATGTGCATGTTAGTTAGAATTGGTTGTATCTTGCAAATGATGAAGAGATGCAACACATATATGTGTGTATATTTCACAATTCTAGAAACATGAAATAGTATGTTTTAGATGCATTTGTTGTAGGGGGAGAAGAGGAAGACAATTATGTTATTATCATCATATATTTTTGCACACATATTTTGGTTTTTTAAATACCTCAAATGGATTTGTAAGAGAGGAGGAAGCGAAGGAATCTCACGTGATCATATTTTTCATACATAAAAAAATAAAGGTTGAATAATAAAACCATTAAAAAAATGTAATAACAAAGCAAAGTGGAGCTATTCAAATATATATATGAACATATAAACAATTTTTTTCTAAAATAGGTTTTAATAAGGTTTTTATGTTTTCCATTGAAGCAATTTGGTGACTAGGAATTTAACCTCAAAGATTTATTTAAGTGGTCTCTCTTAATGTTTAATAATTAAACATTTAAAAAAATTGTAAGAAAATTCAGGGATATAAAATGATTTAATTTTTCTATGATGGGGGTTCTTTAAGGTGGTGGTGTACATATGTTTTGGTGATATTAGTTATTATTTTGTTTGATATTTTTAGTCTTTTGACTGCATGAACATAAAATCTTGATCTATGTTAGATTTATTTTTGAATTTTGTAAGTATATGATGTTGTGATGATGAATCATTATGTAAGAAATCATAGCTTTTGAAAAGGTTTGATTTGACTAAATTATTTTCATTGACCAAAAGGAATGTTAACAATTTGACTACAAATCTAGGGCATGAAAATACACAAGGTTCTTTTGACTTGTAATTTTGATTAACATGACATTTGTGACCATGTGTCAATTTGGACATTTAGTCACAAGGAGTGAAAAACAAAAATAAATGAATGAAAATGGTCAAGGTTCATTTAAATTGACCATTTCATTTGACGATTAATTAAATCAATCATGCTTACCAATAATTACTTAACCTAGCATACCTTCTTATTACAAAGAAAAATAATATGTATGTAAGTAATAATTATATTATAATTATAATATAATATATAATTAGGTTAAATAGTATAATAATAATATGAAAAATGAAAATAATAATAATAATAAATTTAGGCCTAGTTAGTAGGTCATCAAGGCTAAGTATGTAGGTTAGGCTAGTAACCTCCTATTACCTATTTACATCCAAAATGCCTACCTATTGCTTACCTTTGTACCTATTTATGTATCTAAATTTGGGTTAAATTGACAAAATGTTTCACCATATAATGGAGCCATTATAAAAGAAAATGACTTTTAACACACAAAAAATGTAATTTGACACTAGATAATAGTAAACATATGATAAATAATGATAATTTTTTTGGACATATGTTATCAAAAACTATAATGAAAAATAAACCACTCAAAATGGACATGTCAAAATCAACTTATTCAAACTGACTTTTTGGTCAAGTTGAATAAGGTGAGAAAGTAAAATAAAATAGGGAATCTTTTTGGGTAATTTTCTCCAATAAAAAAATAGTGATTTCTTATAATGAATGATAAAGATGCAATTGAACATTATAAAATCATGTGATGAAACTATTTTTCTTGCATATCATATGTATATAACATATCTTTCATTTAAATAATTGGGAAATGCAATAATAAATACCAATCTAAAATGTAATTTGTTTCAAAATGATTCAATTATCAATGGTGTTAAGGATTTTGTTTCTTCATTTTCATTTCACATTGAACTACACATTTAATTACAAATTCATTTACTAATACTAGTTCACTTATTACCTACTAACAAATAATATTTAAAATTTATAATACATATGTTATATTTTATTGAGGATTAACACATGTTTTATATTAATTATATCTTGGTTTTTAGAATAATTTTTTTAATTATAGAAGTAATTATGTAGTTTTTACCCAACAACCAATATATGAAACTAGATATTTTTCCTCATGTATTTTGTAAATTAAAAAAAAAACCCCTTTGGTTCCAAGTAAATGCACAACAATGACATCCAAAGGCTTAAAGAGAATCTATCTATGAAGCAAGGTAGTTTGTTTGTTTTGTTTTGTACCGATGAGATCCACTGAAGTGGGATGCTTCAGATTGTGTTCTTGGTCTCGTTGGAAAGCTCTCAAGGAGGAGGGGTGCATCGGCTTGGTTCCATGGCGTTTGGACTTATGGTGCAAATTTTCTTGAATATTGAATGATTTCTTCACTGAAAATTAAATTAAATTGTAGCTGAAAATTTCGGAGGAATTGGAATGTGCCTTTGGTGTTGTTGGAAAGATCTTGATGAGCAGGATTTAATGGAATTTATTTGGTAAGATTTGGATTCAGAGTGTGGGAGATATTGATTTTAAAGTGATTTCTGCTGCTGAAAAGTCAAATAAATTCCCAAAAAAACCAGTTTTTGGAAGGAAAAATCAGTTGAGGACGAGTTCACACTTGGGCCAAATGGCACAGGCCACACTAGTAATGAATAATGGTGTGGGATGGTTTTATAAGGTGAATATAGTTGGTTCGTTTAAGTAGTGCTATTTTTACCAAAGGATCCCATTGATCTTTTGATGGTCAATAGTTTTGTTTTGCCAATCTTTTGACAAGATGATTCAATTTCAAATGCTCTTGTGACAAGCTAGAATGAAAATTGACTAGCTAAAAATATATAATTCAATTAGTTTGAACTAACAAAAATGAAAAATAAATAGAGTTTAGGAACTACTTTTTTTTTCATCCCTTGAATCGTGGGCATCGATTCAAAATCTCAAACACAAACACTATGAGAAACATTAATGATAAATTTTGAAAAATTTGTACACTTCAAACACTCATCTTGAGGGTGGTGAGATTTATAGGTAATGTTGCCCTTGTTGACCCAAGTGAATCCAAATGAACTCTTTGTGAAAGCACCCTCCTTCACACATTGTTGATTGTCAGGTATTGAGTGTGTGCTTCGGTGACTTTGGTGAGGGAGGAATGGTGGGGGAGTGGGTGAGAGCATGAATTTTCCCATGGGATTATCCTCAGTAGCACATGAAGAAATTGGAGTGGAAGGAAGGAAATGGACCTTGGAACTTCCATATAGGGTACCCATTACCCACACTCATACTATGGTAAGAAACCCCCCTTTGTAAATTTTTGAATATTGAGTCCTATGACTAGATCCCTCCCCGCCTAAATTATACCAGGCTATATACCATAGTACCTTGGCAGCTTCAACACTAATTATGCATATTTTTCAGGAATGTTGAAAATTTTCAAAAATGAATTTTTTCAAAGAAAATCTTTTGTGAAGGAAAATAAAGAATCTTGTAGAATTTTTTTGAAATATTTTACAATTCAACATATAATATTCAAAATAATTATTTAATTATATTTCAAAAAATGTTGAACTTGTGATGATGGTACTACCACCGGACTATGGCATATTCTAAGGACTATGAGGCCAAAATCAAATCCCTATCAAAGCAAATCTTATCAAAAGTCCCTCCCCTAAAACACAGCATGGGTATACCTCTATACATAATAAGACAATTTTTGTGTTTTTCCTTCCTTTAAATTTTCAATGTTTCAAATCAATAATTTTTGAAAAAATTCACATTTTCAAAAATAATTTAAATATTGCCAAACCTGAAAACGTATTACAGGATGCTGGGTAAGGTGCCAATGAGCCCGTTAGGGTGAGCTAGGTGACACATCCTCAGATAATGGGCAAAGGCAAGGCTATTTGATGATGTTAAGGTCTGGGGTGGAAAAATCAACCATTTAGGCGAAAAGTCATGTTCAACAAACACATTTTGGTCATTACCTACCTATTCTGCATGTATGATCATCATCAATCTATTATCTCTATTATATATAATAGAGTTACTAGTTTGAACCCCGTGCCTAATGCACAGGTGTGTGTGTGTGTGTTTGACGGTACATGTTACAAAATTACAATTACAAACTACATTTTCAAAACCTCTTTATATACGACATTTCACATGTATCCATCGGGACCCTGGCCGC
>Ga0116227_10005546_pt1 | contig 26480 bp, 30 predicted proteins | sample S1TSphgellanicum_FD_89693 | JGI IMG/M metagenome (GOLD analysis project Ga0116227, IMG submission 89693) | Host-associated microbial communities from peat moss isolated from Minnesota, USA - S1T2_Fb - Sphagnum magellanicum MG | ecosystem: Host-associated > Plants > Peat moss > Unclassified...
AACACACACACACCCGCACACCCGGAAGAGAAAAAAAAACAGCGAAGGGGAAGAAACCCAAAAAAACCCCCCTCATTTCCCCCCACACAGGCAAAACAACCCCACCCCGAAAAAAAAAAAAAAAAAAACAGCAAAACCCAAAAATGTTGCAACAAAACTCGATCTCAAAAAACAACGCAAACAACCAAACTAAAACAAACACACGCAAGAGAAAAGAAAAAGAAAAAAAGAAAAAAAAAAAGAGAATCAGCGAAGGGCGCAAAAACCCTCGTGAAGTAGCCAGCCTGACGCACGAAAGGAGAGAGACGAAGATGGGAACGTGAGAACGTGAGAACGTGGGAACAGAAAAACAAAGCGTTCGATACGAGTAGAAGTCCTCCTCGTCTTCGAAACCTGGAGAACTCATGGAGAACGGGGTGAACAGGTGTGCAGGGAACTTGTTATTTATGCATTGGGAACTCGTGAACGCTGGAACAAGCTCCCTCTTGCAATCCACTCTCTCATAAGAACGTGTGAACAGGTGTGAAGGGAGCTTGCTATTTATGCATTGGGAACTCGTGAACGCTGGAACAAGCTCCCTCTTGCACTCCTCTCTCTCTCTCTCCCCTTCGTGTTTGTCGCTGTTTCTTTCATTCTTTGTTTTTGCGTTGGTGTTTTGTTGTTATTGTTGTTGCTGTCTCTCTACGGACGCTGTCGGATCGCTGGATTTCTTTCTCAAAAGCTTCATTACGATCACTTGGAAGCGAAGGTTTGTTTTCTCTCTTTTTTTGTTTTTCCCTTCTCATTTGGAGTCAATCAATCATGTCGTTTTGTATATGGCTGTAATAATAATACCAGTGTTGTGATGCTCTCGTTGCAGGCAGAAATAGTAAGAGTTCGGTCTTTTGTTCTGGTGTCTAGAATCTGGATCTTTTCTTTCTGATCTGAAGTGGATTGTTTTGTAGAATTTTGTATTTTGTATTTTCTGGTCTTGGAATTCTTTTGTCCTTGAGAAGTTTTGCTTGTGATTATTATCTATTGCATAATAATAATAATAATATGTTCTCATGGAGAATGTTGCTGCTCTCTTGATGTTCTTGCCGTCATAGTTTACATCTTTTCTTTCAGGTTGTTGTTTGGTTTTCGTGTCTCGGTTTTTTGGTCTTGATTTCTTGGATAATGACAAGTGAGAAGGACTGTTGTGGCTTCTTCTTCTTCTAGGTTGAGCAAAGGGCAACAATAGGAGAGGTTGCGTGACGGGATGGAAGGAGACGAGGGCGGGGTTGTTGATAACGCAACAACAGTGGAGAAGGAAGTTTCACGGCCTGTTGTTCTTTTACCGGCAGGGGCACAGACATTCAGTTCGGCTTCGCCGATCTCGGTGGTTTACGCATTCTGGAAAGGTAAGCAAAAAGCTTCGAAATTGTTGTAGCAAGAGAAGTCTTTCGTTCTTGGAAAAAGAAAGCTTGAGGTGGGTTCCGGAGGAGGTGTTTGCGATCGATCGCATGCTGGAAAATGCTTACAGAAAGCAAGATCCAAACTTAAGAAAGGACTGCATGCGAATTTGCTGTTTTCTGTTTGTCGACAGATTTTGACCTGGAGACATGGAGAGTGCAGTTGGACGATCAAGGTCTACAGATCGGCAAGAACCAAGAGAGCAGCCTCAAGAATCGACGGAAGCTTGCAGAGAGCACCCGAGGTGTGTGTAAAGATCTGTAGCCATGATGAAGTCGTGCAATGGAGATATAAAATTTGCCATCCTTTAGATGTTCAGCAGGCAAAATGCAAAATTTCCTTCAAGGAATCCAAGAGAGATTTTTCTTAGCAAGATTTTGCTGAGGATTTTCCTTCCTTCATTCCTCCATTGTTGTTGCAGATTTCAAGAAAGCTTCACAAGAGGAGAAGACAAAGTCATTTCCTGCATTGTTGAAAGGCTATCAAGAGGAGGTTGACAATCTAACAAAGCGTGCCAAATTTGGAGAGAATGCTTTTCTTAATATTTACCAAAAACTGTATGAGGCACCTGATCCAGCTCCAGCCCTCTCCTCTGCCACAGTAAGTATTTTGTTTAGTACACAAGTGTATAACATTCTTTCTTTTGTCTTCTCTTCTCAGAGAGCGTCATGTTAGAGAGGTTTCTTTCACTCGTTTCTGAAAAACCAGATTTCTCTTTTGGCAGGAGTTGGCAGGTAAGATTGCAGAGCTGGAGTTGGAGAATCGGAAAATGAAGCAGGAACTTGAGGAGTATCATACTGAGACTGCTTATCTTAAAAATCAGCAAGCCACAGTTCGTCGACTTGAGGAGCGAAACCGGCTCTTGGAACAGCAGGTTAGTTTCAGCATTGTGCTTTCCCTGGCCAAACCCTAATTTTGAAATCTTTAATGTCTGATCTCTAGGCATTTCAGCAAATTAGGAAGCAGTTCATATAATTTTCATTAATCACAACTCTTTCTTGCCAGTTGATGACTGCTGCTGTATGTCTGTTATAATTAGGGTTACAGATTTAGCAAGTTGATGGTGATAGGAATGGCTGCAGGATGTGTACTGCCAGTTATAAGTAGTTGGGGTTTTCATAAAATCCTTGGGGGAGCTCTGGGAATTTGGACCTGCATTGCTCTGCAGTGATACATTTGCAGTGTTCACAAAAAGGGAACTGCTGTTACTCAGCTGTGTTTGGTGCTCGTAGATGGAGGAGAAAGTGAAGGAGATTGTAGAGATGAAGCAACGAAGCTTGGCAGAAGAAAATCAGAAGAGTCTTGAAGCTCTCAATGAGAGGTATAGCATCTGCCTAGGAAGAACTCTGTTATTTACGATTTGCCTGCTGTTTTCTGGAGCAATGCACTCTGGTGTCCTTGGGTGACAGGACATTGTTGCCTGAACCACCTGTTGATTTGGACTGAAATGTTTGGCGAGGGAAGTCGAGCATACAATTTGATAGTTGTGGGGTTAACCATAAAAAGAAAGAGATGAAGTTTTGCAAAGCAATTCTGAGGTATATGGTATATGACCAACTTGCAGAAAGTCTCAAGTTGATAGAGATGCACTGATCTAAAATGCAGATATTTTCTTGTTTTGGTTTCTTTGTTTAGAGAAAAATTGCTGCAAGATCAGTTGAGGGCAGCTACACAAAGTGTGCAAAATATGCAGCGCCTTCATGAGTATGGGCAGAGCCAGCTCTTTGAGCTTCAGGCTCAATCTGGTGTGTTCCTCAACACCTTTTCTGTTAAGTTTGTTGTTTCAAATCAGTCACATTGTATTATTTGATGGCAAGTTGACACTTGCAAGCATAGCAAGCATTTTTTTATCATTTACTAGAGTACCAGTGCTGACTGGAGTTTTAGGTCTGGTGCCAAGAACCTTAAAATCCTTAACTTTCTCGAAAGTGTCTCCCTGGCAATGGTTCTCAGTGGATGGTTGGAATGCCAGATGTTCCCATAATTATATGGTTGCCTCACTTCCAAACGTTTTCTTGCAGAGGAGATCAGTGCAGCCAAGCAGTCAGAGCTGAATTTATTGACTGATGAAGTGGATCGTGCCCAATCTCGGCTCCTGAGCCTTGAAAGAGAAAAGGTTTATTGCATTTTTCATGCTTATGGAATTTTTGTGAGTGTGCTGCAACTACAAGGTAACAGTGTAAGGGTTGCTGAGGTAGGCACAGGTCTTCAGCTGCTCTTGGTAGCAGTGTCATTAGACTTTCAACAAAATCTCTCAGCTTTTAGCTACCATGTCAACCATGTGTAACATTGAGGTTGCAGGAGCAATTGCAATTGCAACTGGAGGCAGTGCACAACCAGGAGGCTCAATTCCAGGAACGGTAAATGTGGCTGTACATTTTTATTTCAACTCACAATGTTGGGCTAGGCATTCTGTGATTCAGAAAATGTGGTCTTAAGATGTACTACCAAGGTGATGACTGTCGATGTAGTCTGGTTCTGATTTTATGCTTCCACATGAAATTAGGCAAGATGAGGAGGCAAGCAGCAACCTGGAAGCATCCCTGAGTGCGAAGGAGAAGATCATATCAGAGCTCCACCTTGAGCTTCGAAATGTTGAGAATGCACTCTCAAAAGAGCGAGAAGAGCACCTTCTGGAATTGAAAAGGCTCAACACCCTTGTCAATGAGAAGGTGTGTGCTGTGTATAAATATGCTTGATCCCAAAACTGGTTATTGACCACACTTTCAGAATTCTCTCCAGCCAGAAGGTTAAGCCAAGATAGTTTGTATCTAAAGTGCCTGTTGGTTGTAGGAAGCTGTCCTTGTAGAGCTTCAGGGAGAGCTCAGTGAACGACCAACAGCTAAGCAAGTGGAGGACCTACGGAAACAAGTGAAAATTTTGCAGGTCTTACTCAATTTCACAGGGATATGCCATGATAGTTCAGTTGTATGCTTCATCAATGGATTTGCTCCACTAACCAGTGAAACACATTTAGGAGCACTGCAGCTTTTTTCTTTGGGTTGAGCACTGTGGAATATATGGTCCAGTCGTTGTTCACTTAAGCTCTGTTCAAGATCTGGGCTATCCTGTGTTAGTAACAATGTCCAAAGGAATGTGATGACTAATCTTCTTGATGATTCCAGGCAGTGGGCTACAACTCTATAGAAGCTGAGGACTGGGAAATAGCTGTCCAAGGTGAAGACATTGGGAAACTGGAGACTTTACTCTTGGAGAAGAACCGGAAGATGGAGCATGAGCTTACCCTAGTAAAGGTGAGTTTACTACCCAGATCAGAGACAGAGACAACCTAAAATAGAGTTGAAAGAGCTAGCTGACATCATGACTACCAAATGTTCCTGGTGCTTCCAGAACTGTTACAGAAACTGTGGGTGCATTATTTTTGTAGCTTATTTGCCCAAAATTTTGAGTAGCTTATTACATACTTATGTACACCCACTCTCAGGAGCTGATGAAGTCAGTCAGAAGTGATGGCAGCTAGTCACTGCCCTTCATAATGAAGGTTGATGATCTCAAAGTTTGTGAGTGACACTCACAACTTTGCAACCGCAGTCATTCTTCATATTTGTTTTGATTTGGCAGGAACTGACATGAAGTTACTTTATAGTTTCTCTGCAATCTCATTAGCTATCTGACCTAAAATAAACAAAGCCAATATCATGATGATAGTGGAGCTGGGTGTGATCAAGAACCTTTAAATATGTGCTCAATGAATCTTTGCAGCACTGCTATCTTGAGAAGCCAAGCATTCCAAGACTATTTTAAGTAGCCTTCAGGCTCATATGGAATCCATGTGCCCACTGTGGCTAGGGGGTCCTTAATATGACACATAGATTGCTTTGGTTACTGTAAAAGACAGAAGTAAGAAGTTCATAAGCATATTGTGTAATTTCACAGAGAGGTCAAAGAGCTTAGCATAAAAGAAGATAGCACTAGACTGTCCTGTCCAGAGCTCAGAAGAACTGGCACAAAAGTCAACATTTATTTGGAACCAAAGGATGTGGGATTGTGGCACTGGGTAGGTTGAACTTTCTGAGAGGAGAACAATGGCAGCAGCTGCAGAAGAGCAAGTTAAGGAGTTGGAGGCCAAGGTTGAAGAGCAGAAACGGTTGATTGTGAAGCTTGAAGAAGACATCCTCAAGGTGCTTTTGCATTGGTTTTTTGTTTCTGGGCCTTCTCCATGAGATGTCCTTTTCCTTAGTATTTTTCCTCGTTTTCCTATTTGCTGATATGTTGTCAGATCTGAAATCTCTGTAACCTTATTATTGCATCATCTGTCAATTCTAGTTGATTTAAATCAAAGTATGGAGAACTTCTCAGTACTTGTGAAGATGTTTGTTAGCTAGAAATGAGTCTTAAAATTGGTGCACATGCACCTCTACCTGCCCAATTGACAGAGTTCCAATCATCAGACTTTGCTGGAGAATTGAAATCAAGCAAGTAAATATTTTAGGAAAACACTCTTCAGAAGTAGTTGCATGCTATATGAATAATTAAATTGAGGCAAGCAAGGGTTCACAGTACACTTGATTGTTTGCAAAGTATACAGGGGTATGGTGCAACAGATCGACGAGCAAGTAGGCAAATGGATGATTGGGATGTTCCAGACTCACGGATGACTGACTTGCTAGAGGTACATCTTTCTTTCCTCACAGGATACCCAATGGGTCCAGTCTTTCTTTGATAGTGCCATTTTTCCCTTAAATGTTTAAAAGACTGTGATATCGGTTCATATGGTGTGTCCTTAATCTAAGCTGTAATATCTGAGAGCATGTGTGATCATGTGTCCTTACAGCATGGAGGAGGTGGGAACAACATGGGAGATGAGGATGAGAATTCAATGCTGAAGGTCATATGCAGTCAGCGTGATCGCTTTCGTCAACGCCTTCGTGAGACAGAGGAAGTGAGTGCTTCATGTCTCTTTCAGAACTTGATTATTTTGCCTGTAATTTTCAGGAGTAGATACAGAGAACTTCTGAACACAGTCCAAGTTTTCTTCAGGTTGGAAGTATGGAGGAGCAAAGCATTGATCATGAAATGACCAAGCATCCAAGGAAGCTTCTATCATACCACAGTGGCTAAACTTGTCATCATGAAGTGTCTTTGCTGTCCCCAAGTCTTTTCAACTCTAGTTGTTTATGACAACATATGACTGACTGACTTGGTGTGTGATGATTACCCATATGACCACTTAGAGGTGATAATCTAGTAATGCAATTTTGACTCAAATGGTTGGGTGGGGAGCTGCAGGAGCTGACAGCAGCAAGGGACAAATGCCAAGCATTAATGTCAGAGCTTGAACGCAGCAAAGCTGATAATGTGAAGCTATATGAGAAGATGCGCTATGTGCAGGACTACACTATGGACAGACCTGTTCCTCGGGCACCCAAGAAGGTTTAGATGGCTATCTTCCTTACCTCCAAAGTTCCTCACCAGTTCCTTTTGTTATGCTTGAACCCAGCTGAGCAGCTTCTTTTGAGTCATGTGGAGATGTCCTAAGTTTCAGAATATGGATTTGGCCCTGTTGATTTTCTTCATGTAGCATAGCATGACCAATTCAATTGGAATCGACCTATGGTGTTGTCCGTGTTACTGTCAAATGAAACTTTGAAAAAATGATCCTTGTAAGAAAGTGAACCCTGTGTTTGATTGAGGAGGCATGCTATCGTGGACCAATTCAGGAACTATTGGCTGTGCAGCATCGGGAGGATTTGGAATCAGGGACTGGAGCAGATGTTGAAAACAAGTACAAGAAAATATATGAAGACGACATCAACCCTTTTACTGCATTCTCGAAGAAGGTTGCTGTTCTTATGTTGTGCTGTTTAGTCATCCTATAAACTTTAGGAAACTTTGAAACTGTGCTCCCCAAGTTATTTTGTTCCAGAAACATCCAGCAAAACATACTTGAAGGTCAATCTTTTTTTCCTTTGAACTTGGTTTGTGTACTCTAGTCAAAGATTATGAAAGGATGCTTTTGATGCAATGTCCTTGCACTTGATTTATCTCCACCTTGTGAATTTTGCAGGAAAAGGATCGGAGGTATAAGGAGCTTGGGATTCGTGATAAAATCACTCTTACAAGTGGCCGATTTTTCCTGGGCAATAAGTAAAAATCTCTTCCCACCAAATCCCTGGAATGAATACACATGACTTTCACAATTTATGAATGTAAAAGAAGTTTTGTATCTTCTCATGGTTGTATTGCAGGCCAGTCTAACTGAGTGATTACTACAGGTATGCACGGACCTTCATTTTTTTCTATTCCATCGGCCTCCATTTGCTTGTGTTTGCAAGCATGTACAGATTCTCACTTATGAGTCACAGGTTAGTACTTCTCCATTTATTATTCCATACTTCCATAGTTTTGAAATCTGCAGTGGCACGTACATAGTACTTTGCCTGCTGTTACTTTTGCTGGACATGCCAGTAAATTCTATGTTGCTATATAACAGCTCACCCTTCATTTCTTGCTTATAAAGCCAACCAGAGGTCCCAAACTGATTGGTCATAGATGGTAGCTTCACCTGTTATGAATGTCATGGAAAGGCCACTGTTTTTAAGCAACCACTTATTAGTGCATGGAATGATGGGTCTGTTTGCACTTCACAGTGATTGTCCAAATCTGTGCATTGTGATTGATGCAAGTTTTTTCTTGGGTGGTAATGTGTGCAGTGCAATTAAGGACAGAGAGATGGAATACACGAAACAGGCGGTTGAAAACATCCATAGTTTCTTGGTCAATAATGCCACTGAATCCTTAGGGATGGGGGGAACAGCATTGTAGTACTCTGTTTCTTATGCACTGATAGGTGGCCTCATTCCTCCACTAGCATAATCTTCATTCATAGATAGGAGATCTCTTCTTGTCTAGTCACAAGTATGATGAACAACTGAAGCATGTGAATTAGAAATCACAACTGCTTAAATTCTTTCTAGGACTTGATCCAGGAGCTTACATCCTAGCCATTTGTACATTTGTACCTGAGGATGATGACACTTGAACTCTTATCCTTTGTGGATGGATCATTTTGGTCAGTTGAAAATGCTCAAATGATGAACAGAGCCCGAATCTGTTCAAACTGGTCTTCTGTCAGCCAGGTGCCAAAACAGGGAAGGGGTTCTAGTGTGGGTTCCAAGAGCAGAGGTCAGACTTGGTAGCTGCAGATCTCATGTGAGACCCAAATTCAGAATGTTACTTATGAAGTGAGAAGCTGTGGCTGTAGTGAATCACACATGAAGACCCAATTTGGGACATTACTTCTGAAGTGAGAAGCTGTGCCTGCAGTGGATCTGCCGCAGGCCCCCGACTGCAAAACCGTAACAAGAAGCATCAGGTTTTTCCCCTTAACTCTGCCCCACACTCTCCCCAATTATAGGGTGATTTTACAAGATTACGTCTGTTTTCCAAGAAGGCATCTCCTCCAAATGAACTAGGAAATTTTTCGATGTGCTTTATTTTAGTATTACTTTCACTAGGAAATATATTACATACTACTAGATGAGTGGTATAATTTTTCAAAAAATTAATCACCCTTACATGGCTAATACGTTAAATTGAATATATTCACAAAACCCTAGTGTTGGGCATTTGCTTATTCAAAGTTATGCTTGAAGCATTCACATTATTAGGTAGTACTTATGGAGTAAGAAAGTGGCTGGGAAAATGCAAACCCACTCTTCAATAATCAAACTTGTTATTGCACAATTGATACGACAATTTGCTAATCATGGTGATCATGTAAAATGATGACTATCAAATTGTCTAATCTGCTGCACATTGTGCAATTTGTAAGTTAATTTGACATGTTGCAGAGAGTCTATAGAGCACTTGAGTTATAAAGCAATCTTATATAACTTTGTTGGAGTTTGCAAAAGATATTTTGTTGTTTATAAGATGGATGATGAAAGTGTTATAGACAAAACAACCTAAAACATTTATCAAACTTTGCTGATACCAGACTTAGGTCAGACTATTATTGATATCAATCTATATATGGGACCAACATTGGTTGAAACTGGTGTTGGGCATATATCAATTTTTTATGATATTTGTCTGTTTCAGTACAGAAAACTCCAAAATCACAACAAAATCATTTTGCATCAAATTATCCATAGATGGTGAATTCTAAATGTTTTTTTAAATTTCAAGGTCATGGTAATTGGTGCATGCAAGGCATTAAAAAATAACCAATGTTCATAAGATTGATTTAATGCATAGCATTCACAATGATTCGAAATATATGTCAAGTCAAAAAGTGAAGGCACACATTAAAGTTACTTGTAAAGTCAGGTGATTAGGGAGTGAGAATAGCCAGTTTTGGCATAATAGGGCATCAAATGTGTAAATGGAAATGAAATTTTGCCAAATGAAATAATTGGGACCCAAACTAGTTTTTACACCAATTTTGGTGGGAAACTGATTTTCATCCCCTCTTTCCTTTTTTCTGAGCGCCTCCCCTACTGTTACATATATGTTCACTGCTCCTACATGTACAACTACTATAATTACTCTTGAACCTTGTGCATTAAATGCTGAGTTTCAGCATTTAATACTGATATTTAATAAAAATTTCTTACTTTGTGGATACCACTGAAAGAGGGATAAAGGGTAAAAGCACATGGGATAAGGGGTGAAAAAGAGGGTGACCTTAGAGATAACTTTATTAAGTAATCCTTATTGATGGTTGCTGATTATAACAAAGAAAATTGTTGCCTTAAATTGCAATGCTTCTCAAAACAATATGATTTTACTTGTAAATTTATATTGTTTTCAATTTTTTTTGAAAATTATGGAATGGTCTGCATCAATATGTTTTTTTTTAAATGTTATTTCACTTGTTTTATAATGAGATATTAGACCCTTAATTTTATTCTTGGGTTTAATGGAATTACACGAATGGAATAACACGAGATACAATGCATAATTGAAGGTGCATGAATTGTAACTTTGCATTGTCATTCACACAAAAAAAAATTCACATAATGCATTCTTATTATGTGGCTTTCACTTCTTTTTTTTGATAATGCAATAGTTTCAAATTTTGTTTAGTTTTTTCTTCACCATTTTTTAAACATGTGTTAAAACCCTTGAGTTTATAAATTTGTATTCTTTTGAGTTTTTTTCATTATTTGACACTTTCATTTTGGATTAATGTATTTACATAAATTTGCTAAACATTTCCATTTTTCACATGAGTGTTCAACAAGACCAAGGGTAAAGAGACTCAAGCAAACAAATATCTTGCAAGGAATGAAATATGGAATGTAGTGTTGTTATGGATGCCTAAAAAAATATTAATGTAAAAATTTACAAGCAAGAATAAAATCGACTCACTTTTCATCATAAGGCAAAAATGATATTGCAAAATATAGTTCTAATGCACAAAATACACAAGAAAACACAAAATTGTCAAAACATTCAACTAAATACAACCATCAAAAACAACAAAACAAAGCAAAAAGAACGTAAAGATACAAAACAAATGTATATAAGGAAAAAAAAAAAAGGAACCAAAATGAGAAATGGTACAAACAACCTACTTCACATATAATGAAGTTGAATCATCAAGAAAAGTTCCAAACTCCAACTTGCAAAATGCAAAAAAGGGGGGGGCAATAAAAGCTACAAACACAAAAGGCTTAGACCCATTAACAACACAAAGTGCAAAGGAAAGGCACATTAACATTGTAAAGGAGTATGTACATGAAAGGCAAAAGTGGCAATGTGAAGCATGAAAGGAAGGCACAACAACAATAGTGTGAAATGTGAACACTAAGTGTGAAGAGCACAACAAAAATAATGTGAAGTGTGAAGGGAGGGCACAACAATAGGAACACAAAAGGAGGGCATAACAATAATGACACAAAGGGTTTTCACAATAATAGCAACATGAAACATCAAGGGATGGCACAATAGTAACAATACAAAACATGAAAGGAAGTCACAACAACAATAGCACAAAGGAACGAATGAGCAAATGATGAAACAAAACGAACAAGAAGACAAAACAACACAACATTACAAGGAGACCCAAAAAAAAAGCAGGGCCCCAAGTGTGAGTTCAAACACTTTTATAGAGCAATAACACAACACATAGGGTGACAATTACTTCAAAACTTCAAAATGTAATTTTTTTTTTTTTTTCAAACCTAATTCTTAAGTATTAAATAAATTACAATTTTTTTCCAAACCTTAATTGCCTTTATTTGGAATCTAGATCCAAATAGTGACTTGATATCCTCCTCATATTTCATTAGATTCAAATTGGAATATTACATTATTGGATTTCATAACTTGAAATACAATGATTAGGATACCATTTCAAAATTTTCATAATTTGTGATATTTGATCCATTCAACACCAAAACCAATCTTGATATCTAAATTTTTTGAATATATGCCCAACTTTGTTTCAAACTAACAAAAGCAAAGGCCAAATAAATGGTGAAGGTCACAACATCACAAACTTGCCCCAAGCTCCTTGTATGGGTGCTTCTACAGCACCTTAACAATATGTTCAACATTCAATGTTGATACAATCATTGATATGATGTCGAGATGACATTATAACAACATGTATTGAATTAACATTGGGATTGTTTTGAAATAATTTAGATTTTTTAAACATTCATTCAATGGACGAGATTTTATCAATGTTGAAACAACACAAATTGATTATTTATTGAGTTGATGTTGTTACAACCTTCATGAAAATGGATTTTTAATGTTGTTACATATCACATAAAATCACCACATTAAGGATGTTGAAACAATGTTATTCATTGTCACAACATTGATACAATCCTACAAGGTGTTATAATATCAAATGGGCAAATGATAATCATTGTTTCAATATAAATCAAATCTTACATTTGATAAGTGTTGAATCAACTATTAACATTGTTTTGACATTGATTCATAGCAAATTGATACTACATTTATAATGTTCCAACTTGTGATCAACACTAAATATCATTAATGGGAATTCACATGGTTAATAAACATAGGTGATAGGTCTAGTCCAAACATAGCCTTCAATGCCCATGTACCACAAGCATTGTACAACACTCTAGTGTCAAAGTAGGCCTTGGTTACCAAATACACTAACTTCTTAGATTGCTCTAAATTACAAAGATGACGTTAAGTGAAGAATTGTGATGAACATGTTGTGGGCATTAGTGATAAACACATGCAACATAATGAGAAGATGATTGCCAAATATGTGTTAACCTTTGGCAAGTATGTGTTAATTTTTGGCCTTGATGAGACAAGAAATTTGCTCCCCTTGCAAAACGATGAATCACACACACAAGAGAGGGGTTCAATGTTTTATTAGATTCAAATTCAACCAGTTTTTTTTACCAAAGGATTAACAATGAAAGGTTGTTTCTATCTAGATCAGATAACTCTTAGCTCACACTAGGTTGCATAAAACCTTGTTGAGATAGAACAATTGATGTAAGAGTAACTTGGCCTAGTTCATGGCTTTTTAATTTATCCCAAACCCCTTAAGCATTAGACTGTGTTTTCCCAAAGACATTGCATGTGTATCCACATGTGATAAAAGTTTGACTTCACTAACAATCATGCAAACATATGCCATTAACTTTTAATGAAACCTTGATTTTGGTTACAAAATTCATCTAAGTTCATTTGGAGCACATCCCCAAAACTCTATTTTCATTAAAGTTACCTAGTTGAACGTGCAATGCACACCCACTCATTTCAAGCTTCTACTCAACTTGCAAATCACTTTATTAATGAGAAAAACCTTTCATCATCTACAAATTTAACCAACACAAACATGCACTAGACCCATGCCTACTACTCACTTCAAACAAAAAAGAAATAACAAAAGTAATGATGTGATAGTCTTCAAAGCTTGCAAGTCTTTTGCTTGAAACGCTTATTAATCCAACACATAATCTAAGAAACACTCCTTAGTACCCAAAAATAAAGTGTAAAATTGATAGTTCCACACAAGCAAAGGCAACACAGATTCTCACAAATTACATCCCATAAGAAATTTATTTGAACAAGGGACATCTCAATTTCACATTCACACTCAAGTTCCCCTTGAGAAGACAATTTGAAACATCTAGACAAACCCACTAGTCAATAAATGATTTGAACACAAAAGAAATTGTGAGATCACAAAAACCATCCATACTTTATAGCTCCAAGTCAACCAACCTAATCTAATGGCATTAGCTAGCACTACAAGTACTTACACCAAAACCTTCGCTACTCCTCCTTGTAGCAGCACCACCTAAAATATGTTACAAGCTTACCAATCCTAAATTATTATTTTTTTCCAAAAGCTTTGTCAATATCTTTGCAAGTTTTGAAATTTTTTCCATATTTAAAATGCATGTCAATCTCAAAAGAATTGAAGATGAACCCATAGTGAGGTTATGGATATTTCATGGTTCACAACATAAAAGGAACCAAATAGCAAGCATGAACAAGAGGAAACCCAACCCTAAAAAAAAGTGACCAAAAACATAATTGAGGAGTGGTTTGAATGCCAATGATAGTCATATCCCCATGTCTAGGAACTTTCAATAGCAAAATTTATACATTAACCACCTACCTTTAAACTCAACTACTAACAATAATTACACATGGAATCTAATCCTTAGGTTGATGAAGTAGTTGACCTTGGATGTAGGAGTAAATGCCAAACAAAACACCCACTACAACATGCATTCCACCTACATATGAACCCATTAGCTTTAACAATCTTCTCTTTCAAGTTTACAACAATGTCCAATTTCATCCCCATGATAGCATAGATTATTCTTGTAGCAAACCTTAATTTTCCTTTCATTACTATTAAGAATGAAATATGTCGTAGATGTTGGATATTTCTTATTCAAACAATTTGAAAAACATTCCAAAACTATATGAATAAAGTCAAACCAACTACTAATTAAAAAAGTACATGGAAAACATCAATTTTAGATAATATTGAAGTTGTGGTTGTTGTAGTATGTTATTGGAAATGGAAAATGACAGGGTTTAGAAAAACTATTACATGTTCCACACTTTGACATGACAAGCAAATAACTTGGTGATGTCATAGAATAACTCATGACATTCAACTACTCAAGATCACACCATTGTTGTTGTTGGTGCCAACGATGGAATTATTGGTCTAAAATGCAATAGCCTATTACCATAATTTCTCTCCTAACATGTTACAACATGTACAACTTGTTCTTCCATGAGGGAGGAAGATTTCTAGAAGAACATTTTGAAATCCATAACTTTCGAATTTCACAATAAAAAATTTGGCAATTACAACTTGAGATAAAATTTACAAATGTATTTACTACTATAACAAGTCAAAGATATCAAATTTTAAAAGCTCACACTAGGATCTGATCTAATCCATCAACATTAGTAGATTTTTTAGTGTTTTGGTGTGACAAACTATTAGATTGGACCACCAATCACAACTAGTCTTTCAATTAACTAAATTAAAAATTTGAAATTATTCACAAAAAAATGGGCATTCTCTAAAAAATGAAGCACGACTTGGATAACATGGAATATGTTGTAGATATCTATTATGCTATAACTTCAAAGTATTCGATTTCTTCAAGATGACCTTTTGGTTCCATTTCTATAGTTACACCATTATACCAAGGGTCCCCATGAAAACTAGGAGATGCCCTTGCATATATAGGCCAATATGTGAATCACTTTCCCACTTTCACATGTATGGTTAAAGCACTAAAGTTGTGTAAAACCTGCACAATTACAAAATGTTTTGATAACATTCAATTGTCATGAAAACTTATAACTTAATGCAAGCAATTAATCTTCTTCTACAACAACTTTAAATTTCATTATCGTATATTTTATTAATATAATAACATCATCAAACATGGTATTAGATTAGGAACATTAATAATTACAAAGTTGTAGAATATTGTACCCCTCCACCAATGAGGTTGTTGTCCACTTTGTAAACCTCAAAAGCCTTCAAAAGCTCCTCCATGATCCTTATATGGAATGATAAAATAGAATATACATTTTTGGGAAAGCAATATTTGTTGTTTGCTTTAGCATTCAACATGTTAATATCCTTTAACCAAACAAGGCGCAAATTCCCAACTACACCCAATAAGATGTTGAGACCACATTCCATGACTTACAATCCATGATATAATTTTGAATCGTTAGACCACTTCACTACATTTAAATGTACATTCAAGTCTATGTATGAACACTTGGTATTATATATAACATTCCTTTGACATTTGGGAATTCACCTTGTCCAAACTTATCACCCATTCAATAGGTACTTCAAATCCATCCATGTTTCTAGCAATTCTTTGTAATGTTTGAAACTGAAGGTTATGTTTGGCAATGTGGCCCATGTAATCAATAGGCTTATTTAAGAAGGATTATGTTGAGGTGTTCATACATATTAGCATTATACTCAAAACATATCCAACTCGACAAATAGAATCCACATAATGTGTCATTGCATGGACTTTGACCAACTTAATTCGAATCTTTGCCATGAAGACAACATTCCTTTGAATGGATTCAATGTTCTACACAACTCATCATATGAAATTGGAAAGATAAGTTTGCATGATTTATATTCAAAGATTTCAACCCATCATCATCATATGGAAAACACCATATAGTTCAAAATGATTGAATCTAAACTTACTCTTGCATTGGAGGGACCAATTTCCTCAATGTTTCCTCAATGTACTCCGTAGTGTGACATGTAGTTTCATACCATTAAAAAAACTTCACAAAGTGCTTGGATTATGTTTTCAAAATGTAGGCCAACCAAACATGGCACAATAACCTACAACATCCAACATCCAACATCCAAACTTGATTGAATGCAATGGACCCTCCTTAAACAACACTTTGAAGATTAACATGTATGGCATTAAAATTATGTGAATAAGTTGAGAAATCTAGCAAAAGTTCAACTTTTTAACAAGTTTTAGTCAAGACCCTAAACATAATGTGGGAATACCTCCAACCTATTTGTCTCGCCAAATCAATTTTGTACAAGTATGCTTCAAATATAAAAACCCACAACTACAATTCTATGCCAAATGTCAATTGTCTGGAACCCCCTTTTCATAATTTTTTGTTATAATTGAAGGGCCCATGTTCACAAAGTCATGTTCATGAAGACAACATGGCCATGCAAGTTTCATGGCAACCACTTGTTAACTCTTCAAGATTCACAAAACCCCCCACAAGAATGCTAACCAAGTGTGGAATTGAAATTACCTACATTACAAAACAATGTTCAAAGGCAACAAAATTCGCATTTGAAGAAAAATACCCACCCTTGTTGGTTCTAAGAATTCGAAATGATTGATACTTTGAATGTTTTTTAATATGAAAAGGGCATTGATTTAGGCTTGAATTGTTTTTGGAGTTTATGGAAACCAAAGCAATTCCCTATAGTATGTCAATAATTGTTAAAAAACACCTAGATTTTCCTGGAGAAGCATCATCCACATGGATTGCTTTATAAGGATTGCCCCAATCTATTTCTCCCCCACTAAATCCCCAAAGAGCACACTATAGTAAATCACAATGGTTAATGCCAATTACACATATATAGCAATTTGATTTAGTGTATGCAAATGTAGTGAATAACACATGCACTTTTACCCAAAAACAACCCACCCATAGGAGTTTTCGTACAAACAAATTAAATGCTTACATATAGAGGAAGTTCTTTGAGTCTAAAAGCTAGAAACAAAGCAAAACTATTGGTTTAAATTTAACCTCTATGAGTATTTGTATATAAGTTCCAATGTATGTTTGCTATGCTACAAACACATGGAAAGATTCCACCTTCAAAGGAAATTTCCTTGAAACTAACAATGAACATTAATAAATGACATGATGCAATACAAGGTATTTTAGTATGTAATGAACATGCACATTTGAGAAGCAATTATAAAAGAATTTAAGACTCAAATTCATGGGTAGGAAGGCAAAATTATCTTGCTTTTATTAAATGCAGTGAATTTTCCTTTGACAACAAATCAACATCCTTTTTTGTAAATGCAAGCATTTCATGACCAATGTTCACATTCTTATTTCAATTCAATAATCAAACTTTTTTTCCACCTCCCTTAAGGATTGTTTTGGACACATGCATGAACTACATGGATGTTAACATTGATTTGTGTCATAGGTACATGTAACTTGTTAATCCATAAACAACACACTTCATAAGTCATTTTGGTTAGACAATGAAAAACCTAAATTTATTTTGAAAGTTCAAAATTTTCACAAAAATAAAACATGAATGTACTTATATGTGTAGCATGAACTTACACAACACACCTTATAACCCTCATGGTGGTCATAAACATAGGCATATAATAAAGGGAGAACCTAATGTTCATTACCTTGGGGATTAGTCAATGCATGGCCTTTGTCTAATGCTTGTTTTCACATGCATTGGTTGCTATGGACATCACTAATGAGTACCCTGTCATTCCCCCGTCATTAGGTAAAAATGTTTTGTCGTGATACAAAATTAATGGAGCTACTACAACCCTTGGACATCGTGTGTTTAAGAATTCTTACATTCCACAATTTGTCAAAAAGAATTTGATCACCTTAGGAATGCTAACTCAAATCTCCAAATATTTAATTTATAACTTGAGAGTTAAGACTAAAATTGGTTCCTGCATTTGTATCCACCACAAGCTAATGTTGGGGGTAAAGTAAACACCTTGGTGAATGCCATTGCTTGGTGCAATTTGAAAGTTTTTTTTGAAACTAGGTGATGAAAACACAGAAGATAATGTTTTGAATGGGTCCTTGTGGTACATTACACGATCTACAAAATCACCTCTATAATATGGATGAGATATTGATCCCAATCATCTTTTTTTTCTGAAAATTGTCTGTTCATAGCAATCAATTTGTGTAGTAGACCTCATAATCACATCTTCCAACTTGAATGACAGGTGAAACAATACTTTTTCAAAAAAAAAAATTGTCTTTATTTGATAGCCCAATGATGGTTTTACAATGTCTAATCCAATGCACAAGTGAAAATGTGGAATCACAAGGTGGAGGATTGGGGTCATCTAGAATTGAAACAAAATTATCAAAATCAAATTGATTATCTTACTGTTGATTATATTACCATTGATTTTATTGTTGCAAATTTTTTTCCTAGTAATTCTTTTGCTATAGACATTGAGCTAGTTAAAAAACATGAGGATTTGTATTCTTTACATGTGTACATGTATGTTCCAAGTTCCTTTAGGATGAAAAATAAATAATATCACATTGATGGTTTGAAAGAGCACATTCACTACTAAACAAAACAAAGCCCCACAATGACTTAACTATATTCCATTTCTATAACATTCTATCTTAAATATTTTCACATTTTTTCTTACAATTGGATGTTAGGAGTTGATGGTTAACACATGTCCAAATTTCTTGCAATCATTTATCAAATCTCATTTTATTTCAACTCCTCTCATTAAACACAAACCACTAAAACCACAAATTGAACAACAAACACCTATTGTACATTCAAGATGCGCATTCATGATAATAAAATTCAAAGTTGGACGTGTCTACATCTTCTTCTACTCTAGAGAAAGAAATCATCAATCAATGATGTGTTATTGGATATTAATTAACACAACTTAGCACAATTCAATACATACTCACATTATTTACCTCTCTTTAATGTGAGACAAAAGAACATGCCTTCGTAGTTAAACCAACTAAAGAAATGTTAGACCAAAATGAATAGCAAAATATTGTTCACATGACAACAACTTGGATCAATGATGACAAGTGGTGATCTCCCAGAAAACCTAAATTCAATCACCAAAGCTGAGGAAATCATGAGATTCAAAGATTTCCATTTGTATTGAAAACTTAAATATATATATGATTTTGTCAAAAAAATCATAGATGAAATGATAAGAAGGTGGTCAAGATTTTCAATTTGACAACATATCAACAAAAATAAAATAAAATTGAAACCCTAAAAAAAATAAAAGGAAGATTAAACTGAAGAGTTGATTCAACAACAGAAAAAAATCAAATGATGTTAGAGAGTTTTGATAGTATGTATGGTAATGACCAGCAACCATAGCATCACCACTAAATTCATTAATTTGAAAACCTTGAAATTTAAACTACAACTTTTTGAACATAATGTTTGACTCCCATTGAAATGTAGGATCATGGATGAAAAGAAACCGTAGGTTAAAGCACCACAAATAAACTCCCATGCCCACTTACACATTTATGTGATTTCCCATTACTAAAATACAAATTAATTTCAAGTGTAAAAAAGAAATGTGTTTACCAACTCTATTAAACGATTGTGGAACTTTTTAAGCATAATAAAATATAAGGACACCACATATGACGCATTCCCAAATGCCTAGTTAGACCCAGGATGGGCCTAAGTTACTCAAACAACAAAATTATGAGGAAATGGGGCACATTCCCAACTCTCAGCACTAGAAGGGGTAGAGGGGCATGTTGAACCTTGGGGATGGGACTAGGAAGTGTGACAAGCTTTAGTTACTTACTCAAACCTGTATCAAACCAACCAACAAGTTGGTTAGTTCACTTTCTTGAGCACCTTTGATGTTAGGACAAGCCACGGGCAACTCTGGACTCATAAGACTCACCACGGCCCGAACTCGGGGGAAGCCACCACCTTCCCCCATATAATATTCTCTGCACCTCTCTGCAGCACCCACATCCAAATGGCTTTTTGTCCCGGGACTCCCAAGGAGGAGTCCCGAAATTGTCCCAATTAAGATTCATTGGACTTTGCAAGGTCATAACTCTTTGTTCAGACCTCCGATTGGGATGAGGTCTGAAGAAAACTTGTAGGTCTCCTTGAGAGCTTTCCAATGGTGTGTTGCACTCCATTTTCACGCACCGAGGTCGGGTCGATTTTTGACTTTTAGTGGTTGGGAGTCAAACTGTTATTTTGATTCTTGGCCTTTCTTTTTGCCATAACGTGTGTTATAGATGTCCAAATGGCCCATGCAAGCACATTTTCGACATCTACACTTTGATAGCTTTCCAATGATATAATGAACACCCTAATGCAAGGTGTTTTGACCCCTGCAATTGAACTTTGAAGTTTTGGAAGTCCTAGAGGATTTCGAAGTCCCCATTTTGGGAGTGTGAGTTTCATCCTCGCACTTTCTCAAAGTAGGGTTGCGACAACATAATGCAAAACTTAGTCCATGGACCAAAATACTGTGAACCAAAAAGTTTTAATGAACAAGGTTGCCACTAATTTATTTCATTAAGTAAATGTAAGACTACAAATATGTAGCTCAAATGTCAAATATAAAAGAGAGCATTTTGAGATCAGATAAATAACACTAAAAAAACCAAGGAAAAACAAGAGGGATGATTATGTACTTGGCCCAAATGAACAATTGTGTTTACAAGAAGATATGCATTTTCCTTTTTTGTTGAGGGTTCAACCAAGTGCACATCATTCAAACAACTTTGCATTTTGTGATCAATAATTCCTCCTATACATGGACAACAACACATAAACAAATTTAATTTACTGGGACCCAAAAGGTTATGGCCCATAAAATTTTGCAAGTCTACAACAAATAAAAATAGATTATTTGATCCCCCAAAACAACTCAAGAAAGAGATAAATACAAATATTAAAAAAGATTATATGAGTAAATGTGTTATCTTAAGCAATACAAAGTGCCAATAAAACTCCAATTCATTTCCCAACAATAGGAACAAACAACTTGATATCTACTACATGTGATTCCAAGAAAGAAACTCTAACCTTATCCCTAGACTTTCTTAAGCAAAATCTCAACTTCCCACATGAGAGAAAAGGTCAACATATATAAAGGTAAACAAACATTAGTGGCTATGAAACATAAGATCCATTACCATTCCCACATGAGAAATGACCAAGTTTCAATTCATGACTAATGAAAGGAACTCATGCATTAGTAAAACCACTATCTATGGATCAACTTGAAACTTCAATAACAAACAATAATAACCATGAAAGTTCTTCCAAAATATATGTTCTCCCTTCTCACTTATAGCAATAATCACCAAAGTCAAAAAATGAAAATGATCAAATTGTTGCATTGAAACATTTATTGAAAGAATATCTTGTTGAATGTGCTATGTATAGTGATAGTTGTTTTATTAATAAGCACGAACATACACATCTAATCCACATATGTAAAATCAGGCACCAACATTGGATGTATTTGCATCCTCCTAATCTTACCTTGAATTTTGCACCTTCCTTTGGAGGTAATTTCTTGTTCTTAAGTGTTTTGCTTGACTCTTGACCAAGGCTGCATATAAAAATCTCAAACATGATATGAATGATGTGACCAAGCAAACTCATCACTTGCTAAAACATGACAAAGAATAACAAAACTATAGGTTGATTACAATGTAGTCCTTGTTCCAAAACATGAATAATCAACACTTCTACAAGTCACGTTAAAGGAACATTAGAAGCATAGTGCTTGTATTTTCTTAATTTGAGACTGGAAAAATACATAGTTGCCACTACTTGCCATAAGGTAGAAAGTCTCCAAAAACAAAGATGGCTCTAAAATCCAAGATGGCTACACCAATATTAATATGTTCGAGTAGAGCCACAATTCCCTCAAGAGCATGTAAGCTTCAAAAGTTGCATTTATTCAAATGCCATGATCATGCAATTTATAAAATAATTATTAAACCAGAATATATTTGTTTTTGGATATTATAGGTTCCATGACCTTCCAAACGCACTCAAAACAATGTCGTTTTTGCCGCATAGTTTCAATGTTGTGCATCTAGACTCACATGCCCAAAACATAATGCCAAACAAAACAAATATGAAGACAAAAAAAATAGACACATTAAAGAACATGTTACTGAATAAACACATTGAAGAGAATGCTACCAAACAGACACATTGAGGACTAAAAGGAGTACTTTGAAATTAAATTGAGGGTTACATGCAATGAAAGGAAAATGAAAACACATGCACTTAATGAAAACAACAACAATTGAAACAAAAAAATCTTATAGTACTTTATTGTTGGTTTAGTCCACCATGCAACGAACTACAAGATAAATGTTACTCCTTATAGGTGGTGCTCCAAGTTACACCTTAATCATCAAAACATGTGTTTTTTTCTTGCAATTTTAGATAAAACCCTTCCTTGGGTACACCTAGTTGCTTTCAATCCATAGAGAAGGGCCATGAAATAAGTTAATTCTCAAAGACAACAAGGTATTCAAGAAAATCTCCAAATAATTATGCACAAAAAAAATCCAAATGTAAGTGAAAATGAGAAGAAAGCAAGACTTTGGCCACTGTGGAAACTAAAAGATGGTTTCACAACATTGAAGTAACCAATGATTAGTTCGAACTATCACACTATGAACTTGCAAGCGACCTTTGAAACACTATGCTTTATGCAAGCAAAACTCAGGGGTGTATGCTAATTTGCTTATGTACAATTGAAAGTTAGAAGCAATTCTACACTTTAATTATTGTGATCTTCCTCCACAAAAATTAGAAACAACTAACCCTTAACATGATTTGGAAGGTTTAGATCATGCTAATGGATTAAATCATACATATGAAATATTTTCTTTCGCTAAATTTTTTCTTTGTATAGTAATGAACATAATGGTAGTTCTTTCTAGTAGGATGAATTCAATTGTTTTGAACATCAATAAATACAAAGAGAGAACTACCACTATGTTCACAATTACAAATAGAGAAATAATTCATGTGGCGCGTTCAAGAATTTCATGAATCATGCTAGGCCACAACAATCACCTTCAAGGTTATTTGACAATGTCACCTTGTCAATGATGGACAACTACCCCATGTTCCCAATAGCACTTGCCCAAAGTAACTTGCCCAAAGTTGACATTTTGACAATGCGACTTTGGGAAAGAGATATGGGATAAAGTGTGGTGCTATTGGAAGAACACATGGAAATGTGGGGAACATGTGAGGAATCATTGAGATTATGTGGGATCCAACAAGATGGAAGCCCTTCACCCCTACTAGGTGCATGTTGACCCATTTTATCATCTACATAAAAAAATCTAGTTTTACAATTATTTTTCACCATTTTTGACTTGGGTTAATACCTTTTCCTTCAAGCATGGGTACCTATTTTGTAATTGTATGAATTAGTTGTAGGAATTACATCCAAAGTGATTTTTCTTTTAGGGTGATTATCCCATTACCAAAACTATCATTCATGTAATAGACACTCTCAAAATAAAGGTTGTGTAAGCTTTCCTTTTAGTCTAGCTGTATAGGTTAGGCTACAAGGATAAAAGATGTTCCCATAGGTTCCCTAGCTATTGGGAACACCTTGAGAATAACATAATTGGAAACCATTAGAAACCTAGTGGGAATAAATTGGGAAAATGTGGGAACACCAAAATTCAAAAAGTCCTCCCCCCTCCCCGCCCCCCTCCCCCAAAGAAAAAACCTTGACTTTTTCCTTCTATGTTTTTATCCTTTTATATTTCTATGTGCTTGTCTTGCACAAATTTTTTAATTTTAAAAACTATTTGTCACCATTTTATGCTTAGGGTAATACTCACAACAAAGTGCACAATACATGTTTATTAGTTTATTGTGGGACCCCAAGCAATAGAAGTGGAAATCCAAAGGTCAAATAATTTGAATTAAGGAAGACATAATGTTAATTACTAAATACCCCTTAACAAGCTTTGTTTGAATGTCAATGTGTCAGGGAAGGCTGTTGTTAATTAGTTTTTCACCATTCCTAATCCTCAAATTGATGGTACAAATATAGTACAAATTAGTTAGGTCTAAATTTGAACCCAATGTTCACAAGCCATTTTCACCAAAGGCAAAAATCAGCCCAACAAATTTTGCAAACAACCCATCAACTAAAAGGGAAAGATTTTTTTTAAAAAATGTAGTTTTTAAAACCATTCTTGAGTCAATAACCCTAAACCTTAATATAAGTCTTTAAATATGATTAGTTCTTGGGTCTAGCTTGTTAATTTCCTTACATTAAAAAAAAAAAGTTCATTCTTGTAAGCTCTTGTTATGCAAAATGATTTGATTCATAAACAAATTTATATACTCATTATATCATCAAACTTGGGCTTCTCACTACTAACAACAATGAATTTGCAATAAAATTGATTTTGTGAAACTGAATTCAGATTCATTCCTATGTTAAATTGAATTCAAATACATTGAATGAAATTCAAATTCTAACGAAGCGAAATGAGATGCAAATTGGTGCACAAGGTATTAAAAATACAGTGTTCACTTCTATCATCCATGGCTATGGTGTTGAAAACCAAAAAACTCAAACCCAAAACCTATCCATTCCATTCAAACCAAAATTCCCAAATCAAAATCTATTTCCATAAGAGGAGGAAAAAAAAACCTAAACTATCCTTAAACCCTAAACCCTAAACCAACCCTCATGATGCCATTCTCAATGCCTCACTAAAATTAGGGTATACTATATGTAGTCCAAACTTTCAAGAAAGGTAGTTGCACTTGCAGTTTCCTTTAGTGTAGAAAACTAGTTTTTATTGAATACCCAACTTGGTTACATTCCTTTCAACACTGATGTTTATCTAATTTAGTCCAAAGCTCTCACCTTAGGTAGTTCCACATGCAGCTTCTTCTTTGCTCTACTTTTGTAAACTATTCCTAAAATTGGCTGCCACTATTTTTGTCCTGGACAAAGCCCTTTCCTAAGAACACCTACCTCCCTTTGTCTTTTCCTCTTTGTTTTCTTGTCTTTTTTTCAGCACCTCAGACTTGGGTCCTCCCTCTCTCTCTCTCTCTTTGTTCCTTTTTCCCTCCCCTCTTCCTTTTGTTGGGTGCTTTGTTTATTGGCCTTGCCTACCAACAAGGCAAGGATATTGTGTTCAGATTCATTATAGAGAGTATAGTAGCTTAAGGGATTTTGGCTCCTAGGTAATAATAGGTCTACTTTTTTATATGAGGATTTTTGAAAGATGATATTTTGGCTTGTGTTTGAAACTTGAGATTAGTTATAATAGAGTTATAATAATATCTTGAAGGATTTTGGTTTCTTTTAGAGGATTTTTTTTTTGATGATTCTATTTTTGCATGGTGAAATATTTGAGTTTTGTGTAATTCTTCTTTTTGCCTTAAGACACTTACTTTTTTAATGTAAATGGCAAAGGCCACATTGTGACACACCCGTTGTTTAATGAAGTTTGAGAGGGTTATTTCATCATCTTCTAAGCCTATACAAGCCTTTAAAGAGTCGGATGTTTTAATGAAGAGCATGGTTGACATTATATTTTGTCAATCCACCCCTTTCAAAGTGGAAGATATTCTCATATACCCGACAAGGAGACTTAAGTTGCGACAAAATAACTTGCACACTATTTTGGATGTTGAAGATACTAGTAGAGAGAGAGAGAGGCCTACATTGTGGATGTGGGTGGCCCCCATTTTCAGTGCACATGGATACGTTCTAATCCCCTCAGGGGGAGGGAAAACCTTGCCTTGTACATGAGACACAAATTTTTTTGCATACAAACAAAATCTTCAAGATTGAGAATTTCTTGGAGAAACTTTTAGAAAAGGAAAAGTCTCCTCTAGATTAATTTGATTATTGCCATTCCGTTTGAAGAAAAATTAGGTGTTTTTGCCATTAGTGAGAAGGAATAAACATTAAATGATTAAACATTGAAACTTTGTAATGAATACAATATTTGGGGACCATACTACTTACAAATTAGTGATTAATGCTTTAGGCTGTGGGGTTATTGCGGAGGTGTGTTAGTAGTACATACATTTGCCACTTACAAATCATTTCATGTTTTTTAAAGACACTTTTAAGGAAAATTAGTTCGTTTGTTTACTCTTTATATGTTATTGGTGTTGGTGTTTTGTGAGGTTTAGGGTTTTTGGGGTGGGAGGGCGGGAGGGAGGGGGGGGGGGGGGGGAGGGTATAAAAGATTGGTTTTCACTCTCAATTTTTAGGGTC
>Ga0116227_10005547_pt1 | contig 26479 bp, 16 predicted proteins | sample S1TSphgellanicum_FD_89693 | JGI IMG/M metagenome (GOLD analysis project Ga0116227, IMG submission 89693) | Host-associated microbial communities from peat moss isolated from Minnesota, USA - S1T2_Fb - Sphagnum magellanicum MG | ecosystem: Host-associated > Plants > Peat moss > Unclassified...
TATTCATCAATTTCACATGTGGGTGCAAATGAGATATAGTGAGTCAACATGATTCCTTTAAAAAAGGATTGCATGTATTTTTTCCCCAAAAGAACTTTTTCATACAAATGAATTTTGGATTTTTTTTTTTTTTGCAACTTGTTATAATAAATTTTTATAATTTTCCAAGTACAAAACATGTTTTTTTTTTGTCATATTTGAATAAACATGAATTTTTGAAAATGTCTTAATTCTTTGTAAATTCAGTGTTTTGTTTTTTAAAATGATAATAATTTCAAATCACAACCATTTAATTTATTTTTACGTTTATATGTTTTCTTGTATAATAAATTATAAAAAACTTTAACACGTCATGTACATTTTACCCCATTTATGTGTGGTAAAGGACTTTTGAAGTTCTAAAATTTTGGATCAGTTTTGGAAAGTACTTTGAATTTTTAAAGTTTTAGAATTCCACATATTTTAGGGTATGGGTTTTTTTAAATGTGATAAATAGGTTTTTATCCTCTTAATTTTTTTCCCATCAATTTTTTTATTTATTATGAGTCCTTTTAATAGTCATTTATAAAATTAACTCATGTTTGACGCCATAGGTCTTCACTTTCAAAGGTCGTAAATAAAAATTTAAACTTAAAATTTCATCAAATGGATTTTTGGTTTGAATTCCTTAACATTCATATGAATGGAAAAGCAACAACTTGCCATGATTGCCATGGCTTCAAATGGCAAAACATAAATATTTATCCTATTTTGATTTTTTTCTTTGTGGTCTAACACCCTTTTTGGTTCATTGAATTGTGACTACACCCATGTGCATTATTTTCTTTCAAAATTTAACAAAAGACATGTGGACATGACATGACTTTAAAGTCATGTGGGATGAAATTACGGTCAAAGGAGTAAAGGGTGCCAAGGTAAAAGTCCTTTTCCAAGGAGTGCACATTACATGTGTCATTTTTTCATTGGTTTATAACTTAAAATTTTGTATTTCAAATAAACAATGCATTTTAAATATAATTAGATTTTTATTACAAATTGATTTTATATCTTGTATATTATACATGCATGCCTTATATCCCATATACATGAACAACTTTTGTTAAAGCCACATTTTCAAAGTCCATAATTTTCAGGGTCAAAAACACTTTTGAACCAAATGTGCTCAAATGGGTTATAAAAATTAACATTCATTAATTCAAGTCATTATGCCCAATCATTTTAATGACTAAGGTTTTTTTATCTTCTTATAATAATGAATTCCATGTCATCATTAACTTTGGTATGATGTGTAAAATGCATGCCATCTCAACTTAGTTGTTTTATTCAACTAAATGTTACAAAAAATGCCTTGATGGATAGATGACATGTGTCAAAAATCTATAAACACATTATGACTCACTACACATGACCAAAAATCAGTTTAGTTTAGCCCATGTAATTAGTGTAGCCAAAAATCAACCTAACTTAACCTAGCTAAACTAAGCAACCTAACCTAGTTCACTTCACCAAAAATCAACCTACCTTAACTTAGCTAGGTTAGCTACCTATGTCAAGCAACCTAGGTTACCTGACTTAAGCTAGGTGGCTTAAATTAAAAACAAACATTGAACTCCTAGCCCAAGAAACCTAGATTAGGCTACCTAACCTAAGCCAAGTGGCCTAAGTATCATAGGTTGCAAGAGTGAGGACTTGAACCTCTCACCTTCACTTTGGAATTCAAGTCCTCATCCATTACACCACGACATTTTTTTATATTAATTTTATTTAACACAAAGTTATGAAGTTCAAAAGTTTTAGCCTTGAATTACCCTTAGCCACCCTAGGTTGCCTAAGTCAACCTACCTACTACCTACCAACCTATCTTAAACCTAGACCTCCCTAAGTTGATTTAAGATGAATTGGTTTGTCAACCTATACTACTTACTAAATTAACAGAGGTTAACCTAGGCATTATTAAGCTAAAACAAACTTAAGATAATTATGTCACATTTAGTTGGGTACAAAATTTTTAAGGTGTACCAAAATTTTATCACAGTGTCACCCTTTTCTATCTTTTTTACCTAGTGTTTCTTTACCATGTAAAGACACATTTATGGATGATTATAATGGAATCTAAAATTGTAATGGTAAAATGATGATCATTCATAAGAGGCTTTTGCCTAATTTGGTTACACACTAGATATGAAAATTAAAAAAGCCCAAAATCCTTTTATATTTTTGGCTACCTACTATAATTTATCACAAAATTATTTTCCTTTGAAATTTGTTGAATTTGGGCCACATTTTTCATTAAAATTTTGTTGTATAGGTCAAAATCATATTCTCATGTCAAAAATTTGCGAAATTTCACCCCCCAAACAAAACCTTGTACCTAGCTAGTCTTGGTATGATAGATGGTAGAAACTAGGCTTATTTAGGTATGTAACTAAAAATTGGGAATAAGCATGTATGTAGTGTGAAATAAAGAAATTTCAACAAATGTGGTTGATGGAAGTTAAAGTGATGAAATTAGGGTTTGAGAAATAACGATGCTTTGTCTTTTGATCTCTATGTTTTTTTGTTCATTTGTTGATCATGAACAAGTGTGAAGGTCCAATTGCAACCAAAGCATGATGGAGTTGCAATAGGACTTCAATGCAATGAAGGTGAACATTATGAGTGTGTGGAGCTTTGTGGGCATGTTTCTTTTCAATTTTTGGCAATATAAATATGTGTAAAGGTTGTGGATATTTGCTTATTTATGGAATGCATCACAAAGCTTGGTGAGTGATTGAAGATGATGGAAAATAAAAACAAGAACTTGGAGATGAAGAGGCTAGTTCCTTTTGGGTGAAAAGGAGTTAAGTGATTTGTGTGTTATGCATAAGAATAATAAAGCTTTTACTTTCTAGAAGGATGTTGTCTATGTTGTTTTCTTGTTTTGGTTGAAAGTTTGTGATGGCTTAATACAATTGTTGTAAATTCTTTTATATTGTGTATAATGATCCTTAGTGGCCATTGTGAATTTTAGAACCACCATAATGTTTAAGTTTAATACCAAGGAGATGATGGTAAAAAATAAGAAGTTTGGGCCCAAATGAGTTTTCACTTTAGTGGCAATTTGGTAAAACCACATTCTAGCAACACCAATTCACCTTATTATTTAGTACTTGAAAGTATTGTGAAATGGTGATTGTTGACAACGAAACCCAATGTGGTGGGTTAGGAAACATGAACAAGGGTTTGGAAAATGTTGGAGAATCCAATAATGAAATGTGATATGTCATAAGAATCGGAATGAAATATCTTAATAGTGAATTTGGGGAAGCATTCAATGTTTGTTGTTACTAATTTTGTCATGGAATGTTGGGTTCACAACCATGGGAATTAGAAAATTGAAATCTTTATTGTTTACAATTGTTGATGGTGAATTAGACATTGAAAGAACGTAAGAAATTAAAGGAGGCTCAAAAAAAGATTTGATATGAGTGATCTATTTTGAATTAGTAACAAGTCCATTGTTTGATGGACACAAAATACATGGAAATAAAATGTTTGATCCAAAGTGTGGTTTTCATTTATTGCAAGGATGTTTTTTTGGAATGTTAGTTAATGCAGTATTGTACACCATTAAATTCATAGAATTCATAATCTTTTGAGGTTTTTTAGTTAAACCATTTTAGTTTAATACACTAATAGAACATGTGTGAACAAACCACTACAACCAACCATCGAATTCAACTTTGGGTGGTTTTCATATGACATAAATCATTCATGATTTTTTTGAATGGTCATATTACTAAAAACTAACCAAAGTGGTCATACATTGGGAGGCAATGGTGATTTAGCAACTTTTTGCCCAAAATGCCTTGGAGTGTGGTTGAAATTTTTCCATTCCACTTTTCAAACCACTTTGGGTGGTTTTTCCTAATGGTCATTCTACACATTGTGCACAAGGTTAACCACCTTGTAAAGTAGGTAAGTAGGTAACCACCATGTAAGTTAAATGCCACATGACTTAGCTTGGGTGGCCAATGTTTAAATGTTGTTTGTACTTAAATTTGACATAGCCAGTGGATGAATGCATGGCATAATGACTCAAAAGTTGTAGAAAATACACTTTCGTCCATACAAGATTTTTTTAAATGACTCAAATGGACATGATTGTTACTTTTAAAAAATTAGTATTCTAATATTTAAATAATACATGTTCAATCACCTACAAACCTTTCCAAATCTATGTGAAAATTAGTATCTAATGTAACTGATGTCATTTTTTGATTTGGAAGTCCTAAAAGAAAAATCCAAAAAATCCAAAGGAATAATGCCCATCTAAAACTTTCAAAAAATATGCTTTTGGGGATTTTTTTTTGAAAAACAAACAAAAATTGCAACTCATATGGACTTATGAAAATATGGTCAAATTTTAACCATTTAAAAGTCTCTAACTATTAAACGATTAAGGTTTTCAAAGAAAAGATTCTTCATTTGAGTTCATCATCTTGTATTACATTATATATTGAGTCCTAATAACAAATTTGGAATGTGAATCAATATAATTTTTTTCCATTTTGTGACGTTCTAGTCAAACGACTAATCCATATTTTTTGACTTCAAAAGTCCATTATTATTAACAAAGGAATTTTTTATCAACAAATAACAACACAATTCTTTTCATAATGAAGTTGTGTTTTCCCAAGGTTTTAACCTACACATGAACAACCGACCTAATTTTACTTTTGTATTTGTCAGTACATTATAAATCATAATGTTAATTCCTCCTAGCTTTGGACACACATCACAAATCTACAAGGTCTTTCTAGGGTGGCAAAAGATTCGAGTCCCAATTAGTAGATCTAAGGATATATTAATCACCACAAGCATTTGAATAAAAGGTACCCAAGGAAAAAACATTGTTTTGTCACAAAAGTAAACCATCGTAACTTGCATCTACACTAATATATATAGAAATGAATATTAGGTAAGTATAGGTAGAAGTATATCTAGGATAAATTAAGTATACTTATATCATGTTTCATTAAACTAACATAGGTATGAGCTAATCAAATATAGTTAAGCTATACATAGGCTAAAGTAATCAATCTATACTTAGGTTAGATAGAATATGATGTGCTTAAAGTATGTTTATCGTAGCCTATAGCTAGGTTATGTATCAATGTATGATTTCTTATGTACCTACCTAGGTATATGATGATCTATACTTACGTTAAAGTAGGCTAGGCCTACTTAATTACATGTAACTAACTTATGTATAGTCTAGCTTATACATATTTAATCTATACATACTTAAACTATATGTACTTAATTTATATTTACATAGCCCTATATATAAGTTACATACCTAGCCCTACGTATATGTTACATTACTTAAATGCCTTACTTTGCCTTGCCTATACCCTATATATACCATTATGCCAAAATTTGAGAATTATGACTAAGACAAATATGAGTAATGATAATTTTCTAGTCATACAATCATATATGCCATGCTTTTGTGCTTAGTCATATTCTTGTAACCATGGATATGATTACATGATTAAAAGTCTTCATGGATAAGACTATGTGACTAAAAATCTTCTTCATGAACACCATATAATTATTTAATAATATACAATTTCAAACATTAAAAAAATTATGAATTAAAAGGGAAAAGAACTAGAAGGTAGACATGTATATACTTAGTAAACATATTATAAACTCATAGATGATCAAACACATAATTACTGCACACATAAATAACTAATACCTTATAATTTTTAGAACTTTTGCCTTAGAGTCACTAATTGTTTAATGTTAATTTCTAGATAGTGGTTTAAAACAATTGGGAAAAAGAATTTCATCTTGGAAAAAATTGCCAAAAAATGGAAAACAAATTGCCAAAGTTTTTGGAACCATAAAATTAAATTAAAAAATTAATGCCTAAAATATAATTTCAAAAATTGAGTTGGGACTCTTGTTCAAAGGTTTATTTAAATGAATATCTTCTTTCAAGTTTTTGACATTCAAAAATGAAATATGTTTTTATTAATAATATCCAAATAATTTTAAGAGAAATCCACATGCCACAAAATGGCATTATTTTTCATGTTTCCATGTGATGGGTAGTAAAGAAGATAAAATTTGATATTTATTCATTTATCAAAGTATTTGGTCATACAACTTGAATTTTTATTAAATCACATTTAATGACCTGAAAAATATATTAAATAAGATTAAAATTTACTACTAACAATAAATTTTGATAAAAAAATATTAAATTAAAAACATGTATGTGTGTAAATTAATAATTGTGAGATTTAAATAATTTTCATAATTTTCGTAAAATTTTAAAATTTTGTAAGTAATATCATGTGTTTCATAGATAACATATTTTATTTTAAAATATTTTTTATAATTACAAATAGATACAATTCACAACAATTTATACAATTTTTATTGATTCAATGTATTTTTAAAAGGTGGAGAAATATTACATATAATACGAAAAAACCATTTTGATTTTAAATATGTTTATTTACAAATAGTTTTATTTAAAATTTTAAAAAATCTTCAAGATATCGTTGTTGTTCAAATATGTGAAATAGTGAAGATTTAAATGAATTTTCAGTCAAATTACTTGATATTTTGGTTTAAATGTTTTTTATAGATGTGTAGATCTTGGAAAAATATTTAAGAATGAAATTTCTTTATTCTCATTTGGACAAAGTATGAAAAAGATAATAATGGTCAAAGTTGGGTACTTTTGTATGGAACAAAAGATGATGTGAGATAATGTTATAAATTTATCCCATATCCTTTGTCAACAAGTTGAACTTTGTAAACTATATAACTAGATGAAAAATTACTAGTTTACACACAATACATGCACTAAGTATTACTTGTGATGAACTAATAAAAAAGGCTTGTCACTAAAATATAAATAATATCTACTTACCTACCTAAGTGGCCTATATTAAGCTTAACCTAAAGGCCTAGCTCTAGGTGCAACCTAGGAAAGTACACAATGTAGGCTCCTAGGGTAGGCCTAGGTTGCCTAAACCTACTTTAGGTGTTTAAATCTAGGCCTAGTTGCCTAGGCTTTAGGTTTTTGGTCCTAAGCCTAGGTTTAAATGCTTAGGTTTAAACTTTAGATTCTTAGACCCATGTACTTAATTTTAGGCCTAATTTAGATTTAATTTAGGTGATTTAGGTTCTAGCCATGTGGCATAACCTCAATGGCTACTATTTAAATGCCATGTTGTGTAGCCGAGGTGGCCAATGTTTAAATGTCATGTGGCCAAACTTGAGTGGCCAATGTTTAAATGCCATGTGGCCTCACTTGGATAGCCAATGTCTAAATGTTATGTGACATAACTTAGGTGGCCAATGTTTAAATGCCACATTGCATAACATGGGTGCCCAATGTTTAAATGTCACTTGGCATAACTTGTGTGGCCAATGTTTAAATGCCATATGGCATTTGACCAATCAATTAAGGTTTGACCAATTACCCTAATGGCCACCACACAAAACCACCCATATAACCACTAACTACACACATGCTACTTGGGCACCCTAAAAAAACCACACAAATTTGTTTTTGAACCAAACCATCTAATTGCCTATTTAGTGGTTTCATTATCCCATTAAGGACCAACCACTATCCTAAACCATTAAGCCTACAAAAAACCCACTATAATGGTACCACTGCAAAATGAATGGTTTGCATGGTGGTCTAACCACATATTTTCTAGTAATGATAGTTGTTGAATTTGCAACCAATTTGTGTTGAAGGACCATGTTCAATGTGGATTACAATACATCCATGTTATAACAACTTTTAGGGTTTGTATAATCCCTATATTTGATATCAAAGCAAGTTTGATTAGTAAGATGGTGGAGACATTATGCTAACTAAAAAGAATATTGATGATGTTTGTTGTATGTTCCATATAAAAAATGTCAAGTTCAAGTGAAAAGAATAGATTCCCAACTAAACAATGATTCATATAGCAATTTGATTATCCAAATGAAATTCTTACACCAAGTCCAAGGGCTATCAACATATGAATTTTGATTTTGGTGCAAGAAAGATCGGTTTGGATCCAACACAAGTAAGAATTAAAGACTTGGTTCTTAATATTTCACATTGTGGCTTCGATACAAGAATGTAGATTTGGTTGAGGATGCAAGATGGAGGCCATGGATGGAAAACAATGGCCCAGTTCCAAGGAAAACATTATTCTTCAAGAGATCATGATGAAGTTGGATGCCATTAAGTAATATCCAAATTAACAGTGAATATAGACCTATTATGATTGATTTGAATATTTATTTATTCATGTGAAAAGATTTCAAATGTGGAATAGAGGAGGAGATTTCTAGCCCATTTGAAAATAAGGAAGCTATGTGTGGTACAATACTACAATGACATGAAAGATATGCTAATTGTCCAATTAGAAATTGAGCATGTTTTGGTAGAACTAGGGGAAATTCCTTATTAAGAAGAGTAAGAAAAATATTTCGTTCATGGGAAAGTTGTGATGGAAAAATAAGATCAAATAATGAATGAATCAAGGTGCAAATGTAATAAATTGTACACATAAAATATTTTGTCAAGGTTGGATGAAAATAATTTGAAAATAACAACAAAACCCATCCTAAAATTGTTGTACATTGAATTTTTTCAATGACTAACCAAAAACAATATTTTTCTTCATTATTGTGAATTAAATTCTAATTTTCAACCTATTTTTATAAATTTTAAACTACTTTTTTGAAATACAAATCATTTTGAAGTTCATTTTTGGTAATGAAGTTTTTGTAAAGTATGTGTGAAGTAGGTTCTAATAAGTAGAAAACAAAACATTTTTTTTGATTCAAACCTCAATAATATAATCATTTGTACACACCTTAACCAACATTTTTTGGGGGAATTTTTTTGTTGTTTGGCAACAAAAAGAAGGTTGTGACTTTCACAAAGGTCTTTTTGGTAAAAAAATCCCCTAAATTCCTGACATTTTGAAGAAAAAAAGGTTGAAATTTCCATATTCAAATTACAAGCTCTTGTAAGTTGTCTACAAAGTGGGATTTCAAAAATGTTATAATTCTTTCTGTCTAACATGTAGCCAAATTTTGTTAAGTATTATTGTGGAGGATGGTTAGTTCACATACCTCATGCAATTGAGAAAGAAAGAGAAAAAATCTAATCATAATTAAATATATACATATTCAATTGACCAATATCATTACTTTGTGAATAACAGTGTTTCAAGATTGAACGAGGGGTTAGGGAATGAAAGAAGGGCTAAAAAGGGGTCACTTTACGAATATATCTATTGTGATTATTTCATTATTTTATTGGAGGAAAAACATGAATTCAACCTTCTAGTTGTCACATGTCCATGTTCCTCATTTTAAATCAAAAGATTGGCTGGTGAAGCATGCCACTTTTTAAATTTTGATTTTTTAAAGAACCTGAAAAACCAAGGTTATTTTATTTTGAAATATTTCCAAAACTCAAAACCAAAGTTTAAACCAAAATCAAAGAACCACCCAACACTGGTAAGTACCATAGGTAATAGGCGGCAAATGTAAATACTTATAAATCTCTAAAAAACTTAGGGCTTTGTGTTTTGCGTTGTTCATGAGTGGTAAGAGTTGTGTGTCACCGTGTACTCTCCAATGGAACAACTTTTCCAACTTGTAATCTAGGGGCAAGCACCGTTTCTTAGTCTTCCCATCTTTTTCAGTCATGCTCATTTTCTTGCACGTTAAGATGGTTTTATTATCAATCTTTTTTCCCTCTTTTTAGATGGAATTTTGATCTGAATATTTGATATATGCACATATGTAACTCATATTAGCAGGTATGAGATTGTAGGATCTTCATGTGAATATTAGATACCCATGTATGTACATTTCATACCAACTGGTTTGAAGTGGTGTATGAAGGTTGTTGTCTATTTATGTTCATACTTGAGATACCTCGAAAAAACATGTAGGTTGTTATATAAACTTGCCTGATATGTCTATTTGAAAAACATTTGAATACTCATGTTCTTACTCTCATACCAATACCCATTTGGTATGTTAAAATGGACATACTTGCCCAGCATTTGGGCTAGTTTTTTCTGGTGTACTTAGAGTGTGCCTTACATGGTGTAACATGTCAACAATCTTTATGAAAATGTATTTGAATGCATTTATGGGCCTTATGCTTTTTGTAAAGCTCGTTGTCCTCTTTTCAATGATACCCAAGGGGGACCACGGTGAACCAGCACCCACCAGTGCACCATCCGTTGGAAGCCTGTTATTACTCAGCTATGGATGAACCTCAACTGGTTAATATTTGGTTTCACCTTGGGTAACTGATTCTGTAGGAAATAGGTCTCATATATAAGTAGATAGGTAAGAAAATAGGTAACTACTAGGTAAGTAGATGGTTTATACATAGGTAAGGGCTGTTTTTACTACCTATCGATTAACAACCTGCTTGTGGGTAGTTAGTAGGTAGGTAGTAAAAAAAAAGCATCTGAGCCAACCACCATGGTTAGCTCGGGAACTGGAACTGAACAGAAAATTGTTTCCTGATCACTTACAATTCATCCTTCATTGGTGTGCTGGTGGGTGCTGGTTCACTGTGACCCCCAGTGGGTGCCGAATAGTACTTGTTGAGAATAATGGGAATTATTTATTAAAAAAAATTAAATTCACACAATTGTTTTTGCCATGTAAAGCCCTGGGGCCGAGCTATACCATATTTGGGCCCGCACTTGGCTTCACCTCACTGGCCCCTTGTTCCGATAAAGAACATCCCCTGGGGCTTGACCCAACACAAAATGTACCCCCACAGAACCCAATTTTGACTCTGCACCCCAAATAGCAACCCTGGGTAGGCGTAGGTCTTGGCTCACTCAAGACAACAAAAATGGGGCCCATCATCCATGATGCACAAAAACAACCTGTTTCTGTCCTAAATGTCCTCCTCAATCACCTACCTGACACGAGCTTTGCATAGAATGCAACTGGCTGTGCCATAGAACAAAAGTTCTCTTCGGATTAGTTGACTTTCATTTTTTCTATACTTAATGGCTATGTTCTGAGCCTTGTGTGTGTAGTGAAGTGATTTCTTTTCCATCTTCCCACTTGCTGAAGGTGGACAAAACATGGAAACAACAAGTTTTTTGGGTTCTTTCCAATCAATCAATGTGGACATGAAACAAAATATTACCAACTTCCTTGATTCTCAACATTTTTGGACAAGGGATCTATCTATGTTTGTACCCGATATCACTTTTGTTTGGGTGTTAAAACAAGGAGGACCATACACTAGTATGGCTGTCAAGCTAGATGCTACTACCTCTAGGCACATTGTAGGTACCTACTTATTTCCTATTCAGGAATGGTAAAGCCCTCCCGCCTGGAAATTTGTCAGTGTAAATGTAAAGGGTAGGTACATAATTTATGCAATGTCCCTCATGCACTTAAGCCCCCGCCCCCCTGCAAAGGGTTCTTAGTTCTTACAAATGTACAGAGGAAAGTATGTTTTGCAATTTCCCTTTGTATGTACATAAGAACCCACCCTCATGTACTTAAGGCCCCCTCCAGCGGGTTCTTAGTTCTTACACATGTACAAAGGGAAAGTATGTTTTGTAATTTCCCTCCATACATAGATAGGAACCCACCCTCCTATCAATGAATCATCACTGCCCATGCAGGAGAATCCTGCCGTTGAGCTTTACACTAATAAGGCCCTCAGAACACTTGGCACTCCCAACATTTGGGCCTTCCCTTGGCTCTCTCACCTTGGCAGCAACAGGCCCTTATTTCGGGAATGCCTTGTCCCTTGAGCATGTAAAGCATTGGCCAAAAAACTGTAGTGTATTAGAGGGCATGTTATAAGCAGAATTTTTTCCTCTGCAAAAGGGTCAGGTGTTTTATTTTTTTGAAATGCCTCACTTCATTTTGTTTGTTTTCTCCCATGATACCCACCAAGTATCACAACAAAATTTAATAGTAAAAATGATTTTCTACCAGTGCTTTACTTTGTGTAATACCCTCAGAGCAGGGCATTCCCCAAATAAGGCCCCTTGGTTGCTAAGGGGGCACTTATTTCAAGAATGCCCTGCTCCAAAGGCATTAGGGTAAACTGGCGGGGTGTCTGATTTCAAAGATGATTTGTAGAGCTTGAGAACATTTTAAATCACTCAAAATGCAGAAGAATTGAGAAAGATCTGCCAAAGTGTTTGGTGATAGGCTAGTGTTTGGTGAGGGGCATGGTTTACCCTACCCAACTCAGAATATCTTGAACTTTGTCTCTGGTAATACCTAAATGCACCTAAAATGAGCAAAAGTTTCTAAATAGAGGGGTGGTGGCTTTAGCCAGATAGATCTCGTAGGCCCAATTCAAAACATCTGCACTTAAGGTACAATTATCTAATAATTGTTTTGAACTAATTCTTTGTTCTATGTTGCAATTTTGTGCAGGGGATGGACAGGAAACTTAAAAAACACATGACCATGTAGTCTTCAACAGGTGAAAAAAATTTCCCTGTACACTCTTTACATGTTCAAAATACTTCAGCATAAAATCCTCCAATAAACGTCATATAGTGTATCTGCATGCACCCTTATAGAGTGAAAGAACATGTGGGGGCATTTTTGAAAATAAAACACCCACTCTTGCAGGCATTTTGCTTTCTGAAAACCCTCAACAAAAAAAATTTGGAAAATTTGGAAATTTTCATTAATTTTTACACCCTGCAAATGCCCTCAGGCCAAGGCATTCCTCAAATAACAAACCTATAAATTATCTCCAAAGGAACCAAATTCTCTGAAGAAAAAATATCAATTCATCAAGAATATTCCATTTGTTGAAAATGAAAATTTCAAAGTTAATTAATTACACAACAAACATGTGTGGAAGTTGAGGAGGTACTATACAGTATGGTGATGTCTACCACATGCAAAGGTGGTAATAATTTCAAGGATCTTATTTTGGGGTTTTTTTTTTTTTTCTAATATGACCCAAGAACTCTACACAGCTTGGTAGGTGAACTCTAAACCCTAAACAGAATTTGATTCAAGCTGGTGTGAAATTGTGAGTCTTGGGGGGGCAAATTGTTAGAAAATCAGCTGTTTCTACTTACTTGTATGTGAGCCAGGAGTACTATGATTCTCAGTCCCACTCCAGAGTCCATGTTGGAGCTTATGTTGGAGCTTGTGTTGGCACCCTTGCTGACAAGTGGATCACTTGGGAGTGGTCAGGATATCATTGATGCCAACCATGGGAGAGTTGGCTAAAGCTTTTCTCTGTTGAGATAGATAGCTGCAGATCAAAAGCAAGGCCAAGATTATGACTCCAGATCATGTTTATGAAAACTCCCCAGTGATTTCTGTGACTTGAATAATTGTCAAAATGTGAATCATTTTGTGACTCCTTTCTGCCAGTATGGTCAGACCTTAACTATTATCATAAATTCGAATCATATTCGTTCCATTCTTCACGCTTGTGCTCAAGCAGTGCTTTTGTTCCTGTTTTGCTAAGCCTTTCGTGCAATGTAGTCTCACTTAAAGCTGAAAGAAATGAGGAGTGGTGAGGGGTATAGAGTCTGCCGACTCCTGACTTTGCTTTCCAAATGCCTAATCTTAGACTCTTGGGGATTTGGAATTTTGGAGGTCAGTGTTCAAAAACAGTGGCAAATTTCTACCATCAACAATTTCTACATTTTGCATCTGCAAAGCTGTGTAGAAAGGCAGTAGTCCAAGTAGTCATCTGCCTCTGTTCCAAGTGCTTGAACATCTGAAACACATTCAGTTGAAATATTCAAGATCCAGTTACACAAAAGGACTCCTCACACATGAAAAACTCCTGGACATATGTAATTTCCAAGTACCATTTAAGACTCAAAGTTTTTGCCTACTCGTATCAAATTTTTAAATGTTTCTTGAAGAATATGAAATGAATGGTACAAGACAATCAAACATTTGACTTAAAAATGTAGCAAGACCAAAAACTAAGTTAAAGAATATGAAAAAGACTTTTAAGAAACAACTGAATTCTTGATCTCTTGGACACATTAGAGTATATAAGAGGGCCACTTATAGGAGTAATCCACTTGAAGAGTATGTGAATCAATATGTGCAACAAAGGACCTTAAAAAGGCAGAACTTTTTCAGGACTATTAGTTAAAGGGTTAATGACTGCAAAAATTGGTCACTTTATGGTTTTGAGTGGCTCAAATAGATTGGCATCATTAAAGCTAAAGCCCATAAAGCTAAAAGCCCATAATGAAAATCAACGTAAAGTATCGAACTTTATAAATAAAGACTGAAAATTTGAATTTAAAAAGGTCCTAAAATTGAAGTGTTAGTACTCTTTTCATGTACAAGAAGTCATTCCCAATGAGTACATCCCATATTGAATGTGTTACATAATTTTTCTAGTTATATATGTAATTAGTTTCCAGCTGCATGATGAAGAACCTCTTCCCATAGGAGAGGGCATAACCCTGCTTGAATACTGCTAAGGAGTTTCAGGTATTCAAGAACTGGAAAGGATCTAACTACTGGAGAGGATTGCAACATTACCATTCTGGAAAACCGCTCCTTTGGCACACCACATCCTGAAAGGCTCTCGTCAAGGACTCCTTTGGAGAGTTTTTACCCAGAAGGCCACCCCCACCCCCACTCCTTTGGCACACCACATCCTGAAAGGTTCCCATCAAGGACTCCTTTGGATAGTTCTTACCCAAAAGGCCGCCCCCACCTGGAGAATAAGCAGATTACATACAGAACTGGGAGCTGTTGAACACAGTATTATACCCCACAATTCATAGCCACAGAACTATGTTTCAACTGTATCGCATGGAATGCAATCCCACTTTGAGAACTTACTGTAGGGATCATCATTCAGGCACACTTTGTTGCTACATCCTGACCCCCAAAAAAAAAGCGGTAAAATGCCATAAGACCAACATGTGAGAATAGTACTTGCCTCCTAATGACCAAAATGTCTGAAGTCCTGTACCCATACATGACTGCCAGAATTGTCTGGGTCAGGCTGAGAACCTCTAAAGTGGTCCATCTCAGGCATTGGCTCCATGATACAGCTGCACGACTACTGCTAGAGGAAGTTAAACGACTCAGTGTCCTACAAAAGTATTTCTTGTGCTTGCACAAAATCTGGTTGACAATGTGACCATGATATGCCCTGAAAAATGATAACCTCAGGCCACTTTTGTGTGGAATTTGAAGTGCTAGACTAATTCCAAGGAAACTTGCTGAGATGCTCCTAGTTATAATCTCTAGCACCAATGGTAACTCGGGCTGCTTGCTTCTTCCGTGCCTTAGTGATCAGGTGTTCTCTAGCCTGAACTTGCAACTTGATAAGTTCTTTGATATTTTCACGGGCTTTTGCACACATGCGGTCTAATGGTAGGATTGGAAAAGGCTCCTCTATCAGCACCCCAACCTGTTAAAACATACACCACAGGATTCATTGTCTCTGTAAGAAGTCAACAAGTCACTCAAAGATGAGCTGTCGGAACCCACTGCAGGCAGTTGAAGCTGATTGCAAATGAATCACACCCATTCATTCCAAACACAATTGCAAGAACAGAAGCAAAGAAAAAGACAATAGAGCTTTCCAGTGGGAGTTCATAGAGCATTATCAATTCTTGCAAAGAGCACACCAGAAACTATGAACACAGATTTGTGACGTTATCTGAAACAGCAGTTGTATTGCTGTTTCTCATGAAGTGAAGAGAAGAGCACAAGCAATGGAAACAAAAAGCCAAAAACATAAGTTACCTCCTCAATACAAAACAGACAAGCTGCACTGATGAAGGTGGCTGGGATGACCATCAATTTGCAATCATCCCACAGGACGACAGGCAGGGTCAAATGCCACAGCACCAGAATCCGGGATGTAAGGCGCGTATAGGAAAGTGGAATTGGAGTCCTGATCAGGCGCTCACATACACTAATGCTATCATTGAACTGTGACATGTTCGCATCCTGCATCCACATGTTGATAAAAGCACATCAGGAAAAATTTAATCAGACAAGTTCAGACATCTGGGGACTTCTCTTTCACAACAAGAATTTTGGAGGAGATAAGTTTCCTGTTCAACATACTGATGTGATAATGACAACAAAATGATTGTTTAATGACCCTAAACCCTAAAATGTACACATGGGTGCATTGACAAAACGGTGCTTGGTACAGTATTACTGACCAGAAGGCTCCTCTCACTATCTTGCAACAGGACTTGTCTGAGAGACTGAGTCATTAGCTGAATCAGACAGTTGGGGCGATGCTCTGAGCACATCACAAGAGCAAGGTCATCTTCATCCAAAATGTCCTTCAGCTCTTGCCAAGTGTCTGACCCATACAGTAGATGACACTGCAAGAATACAAAAAGTTACGTTAATTGTATACTCCCTTTGCCAGGTTGTGACTGTGTTTCATAGGCCTTTCTCTGCTAGTCTGCAATCACTCAATACATTAGCAATTACACACACTCATACCATTAGAAGAATAAGTATACCTGCCATGGAGAAGAAGAATGGGAATATGTACCTCCTACCCAGAAAGCCTTATGGTTACTCATGACTGCCTGTTCTATTTGTGGTATAAAGAAGCTAGAGGATGATTTGGCTTCTTACATGGGGAATTCTGCAAGATCTGCAGATTTACACTCAGGGCCTTGCTGGACATGGCCCTTTACCCCTATGCAATAGATTGGTTTATGGGATTCATGGTCCAACCTTTCTTGCAGGTAAGACAATTGTGTATCAGTGTGAGGAACTTTATGACCAAGGCACACTATTTACAGCTTCATCTAGGAGCAAGAAAGCTATCAAAAATATGTGCCACCTTCATGAAGATTAGGTGTATGCATGTGATTGAGAAACACTATGAATGTTCATACATTCCAGCTTCCTTATGAGGATACCTCAATAGCTACAGGGAAAAAGGAGGCACAACTCTTTATGGACATCACCAACTTTGTACTGCCAGTTATCTAAGCTGGATAGACAAGAAAGTTGCAAGGACATTTTCAAGGGGGGATACAACACTAACAGTTGGATGCACTGTGACACAACATCACAACTCCTACAGTTCTGCATCGGCCATGACAGTTAAATATGAAAGCACAGGAATAGAAGGCAGAAATACTGGCTCAAGGGATGAAGAATCAGACTTGAGAAAAGAGAAGATGGTGATTCAGAATGCAAAGAAGGCTGCCATTTGACCCAAAACAGGAAGAAATGAACACAACAAAACAAAACGATGTCGGAATGTAGACAGAGAGAATCAGGGTAATTGTTTCACCTTGAGAGCAACAGGGAAGGCTTCAATGTACCGCAGCAGGAACTCCTTTTGATTGGAGTCTTCAGGTTCTTGGATCCATGTTACTGACTGGCGAGCCAAGTCCTTGGTACTGCTGATCACTTTGGTCCAGGTTTTGCGAGCTTCATCATATCGAGAATATGAAGCTTCCGTCCGAAACACTAGAAGTAACGCCAGGGCAGGAGCACTCAACTCATAAGGCAGAGCCGATGCATGCAGCAGTGAGAAGTATGGAGGTAGCAATCCAGTGGAGATAGCACTATTATATGCCGCTATTACAGAGGCGATCAATGTGATTATTCCAACAGGGGGACCTAGAGAGAGAATGACACGGGAAGATAAACTTGAAAGGAAATGCCGGGCATGTCTTGTCGAGCTTCGATGCCGCAACCAGTCATCGTGAGTGTAAAATGTTCTCCTCTTGTGCATCCCCCTCTCGGCTAACGCATCGGCCCAGGCAGGGATATTCATGAAGGCTTTCACAGCATTCAGATCGCGCAAACCTAACTGGATTGGCTGCTCCTCGGGAGTTGAGGCAAGTTGAGCTTTTTCCATTTCTGAAACAGAGAGGGGCCTCCCGTTTGTCCTCTTCCCTGCACGGGAACAGACAGAAGGCTCGCTGAAGTATTCTTTTTTTGCACTGAAAGCAGCAGACTGTTTCTCTACCTCCATGCTTTCCAGCCTACCGAAACTCGATCTGTCGTTGGACAGCTTTGTCGCAGCCATATCGTTCCTTTCGCAAACAACAAGCTGAGCAGGACGACACCTCCATGAACACGACGATGCGGATGACCTGAGTGCGGATCGAGGGAGAGGCAATTGAAAGTAATACCTCTTCAAAACTAATTTACTGCTATAGCTTGACCCCTGCTGCAGTAGCGTAGAATCACCAGCTACTACGCAACCAAAAGCCTCACGCTGCATTGTTGCATAAGCTGAGAGATACTGCTGCTCAAGTATGTAAACAAACGAAAAACCGCATACGACTATGCTGCTCAAGTTTGTAAATAGACGGGAAAAAAAACACCTCACATCATGACACAACTCACAAAACAAGTCCTAATGTGTACAAAACCAGGAAGCACCGACTGCAGAAAGTCCTTGCTTCTCTTCTTGAACGCAATGTTATCCCGATACGCGATCCTACAGAGTGAAAGCGCAAGAATAGCACGATGGTTGCTTCTAGCTCCAATAGACAAAGAAACACTCGGATGTCAACCAAAATCATCAAAACAACGAACTCAGTAAACAAATCCTAAACGGGAAAAGACTACTAGTTGCAGAAAACTCTGAGTTCTCTTGGACGCAGAATCGTCCCATAGACGATCCGATCAAGCGACAGCGCAAATCCAAGTAGATGGATGCTTCCAGATACTACAACAGACAACAGCAGTACAACAGATTGATGCACAAAGATCCAAAACCCGTGGCATCAGAATCAGGAAGGAGCGACTAAAGAAAACTCCATTGCAATAAAGAATTGAAGTTGAGACACACGCATGCTCTTTTGGATGACATTCTCCGCCAGCTTCTCCCGGGATTATGTTGGTGTCCGGAAAAAACTAGAGAGAAATTGATTATTCTTCCAGAAGCTGTCAGAAATTGATCGCTCCTGCACCTCAAAAGCTTGCCAACAAACACAAAAGCTCCCGCACCTGCCCGCCCGCCCTCCAATAGAACCGTCTCAAAAGCTCGTCAACGAAAACAAACATTCCCGCATCCGCCAATAGAAACGAGAAACTCTGCAACATCAACTTCCAGAGATGGAAGCGTCGTCGCTACAAGAAACGACAAAAAACAAAAACAAAAAACAAAACAAAAAAAAGCCTTAAAAAGTGGAAACAGAAGACCGACGACACAGGGAGTCTAGACTCTAGAAACACTTCCTACACAACAAGCAAGCATGCTCCACCACCAGCACCACAAGCATAGTCTGTGGTCACCAAACCCTAAAATCAAGGAGACCTAAAAAGTACCTACGTACCAACTTGGACCAAAAATTCGCACCAAAAGTGGCCGCGTGCAAAATTTTTAAATATATTAACCCCAAAATGCTTGCTTCCTAGGCCTAAAATTATTATAAATAAATAAATAAATAAATAAATAAATGAAGCTCTTTTGATTTATGATGATCTTTGAGGTGCATAGGGCCTTTTTTTTTTTTTTAAAGCTTTCAAAATGGTAATACAAGCCGCCAAAAGGTTTTGAACAAAATCAATTTGAAAAAAAATTGCAATGCAACAAGATGGGTCCACTCATTCATGCATTCACCTTTTTTTTTTTTTTGAAAATTTTTGAGAAATTTTATGAGATTGCCCATAACTACACCAATTGCACATTCAAAGGAGGCAAATTTTCCATTTTTCAACCAAATTTTTCTTTGAAATTTTTAAACCAATATTTTGGCAATCTGCGTGCATGCCCCCACCAATGATGATGTGTATTAAGATACGGTATGTTTCTAGTCTCAAAAAAAATATTCCCATTTTTTATTGAATTATTTGAAGTACAAAAACTTTTTAAAATTAGATGCGATTGAAAAAAGCATTGAAGGGTTCAAATTTAAAATATTCTTTCGATGAGAACAAAGAGTTTTGAATTTTACCAAAATTGCGACTATTTTCTATGTGACCAATGATAAACTATATTAGTACAACTATTGTATGCATAACCCAATATAAAAAAACAAATAAATGACTAGTATATAATGCACCAAACACAATGAAACGCGATGAACTTCAATGAATATTAAATTAGGGTATTTTGCTAAATGGACAAAAAAGATGAAACAACATAGAATTTGCAACATCCTAGGGGGCCTTTGTATGGAAACCAACTAATAAGACACTAAAAAGATGCATTTGTTATAATCTTATTAAATAATACCAATTAACCCTAATTGGATGAAATCCTTTCAAAGTTTTCACTTCCAAACATAATGTATAATACCTTTAAACAAGTTTTTTTTTCCCCCACAAATATATTCACAAAACTACTCTAGTTAAATTCCATGAAAAATTATTATTACACCCTTGATTTTCTTACTTTGAACTAAAAGATTTTCATTTTGCAAGGAGACTTTTTTTTTTTTTGTGATTGTTAGGATTTCACATATTCATAACATTTTAAAACATGGAAAAGATACCCCTTGGATAATGGTATTTTTGGTCCTTTCAAGCAAGCCAACACCCATTATTTTTTGAGTAATTCTTGGATCCAAACTTTTGTGTTGATGTAGTACATCTAGGGACTACACCTATAACTACTTAGTCATATAAATAACTAAGTACTAGCAATGGACATCAACCTACCACATGGCATCATGGAATTTTGTGAATATAATCAACATGACAACTTGTTGATTTTTGGGGTAAAATATCCCATTATTTTTCAATTTGTGCTAATAAATATTTGTGATGTGAACTTAATTAGTTGATAAATACCATTGATTCATGATATTAATTTTTATGGAATCTTATTTATTAATTAATTTAAAACATCATTGACCTTTGCAATTAACAACATTTTAATTTCTCATGATGTTGACATGGTATGCCATGTGATGACAAGATGTTGTGACTATAGTCAATATCATCACCATTCATGGGTGCAACCAAACACAATGCATGCAATTATTAAGTGAACATTGCAACTTTAAATCCCTAATTTTCAAATAATAGTTTAACATACGACCTCCTAAGAAAAGTTACAAAACCCAAAGATTTGTTATTGTTGTGCCCAATAAAATCAAAACAAGTGGCAACAACTAATCCCCATTACACAATTAATAATGAATGTTTGTATCTCCAAATGAAAAAATATCAAATAAAAAATTTCCATCAATGAAATAGAATATTGGGCATTCATTGATACAACTAAAAAGATCATTTGGATTTAAGCACTCTTAATAAAGTTGAAAGCTAGGAGTAAGAATTTCACGTCGTTTTTATCTAATAATCAAAGCGCGTTGAAATTGGTTAAAAAAATTGTTATTACATGTTAGAACTAAGCACATAAAGTTGCAACATCATTTCATTCAAGAGAAAGCTCATGAGGGAGACATAAAAATAATGTATGTACCCACCATAGAATAAGAGGCAAATATCTTCACAAAGTCTTTAAGAAGGCATAGATATATAACATCAAGAAATCTTGTAAGTGTGCTTAATCCACACTTTCTTAAACTAATTGAAGTTTAGGAAGTCAGTGTGAGGGAGGTTGTTAACTATATTAAGACACATTAAGATCACACTAGATTGTTTGTCCACATGGTGAAATTGGCTTTTATTTCACATGAAATTTTAATCAAGAGGTCACTCCCATTTTAAAAAACCTTAATTAAAAGCTCACCCATAGTTAGATGTAAATAAATTATTTTTGTAGAAATACAATGCCACTATCAACCTACATGTATATATTATTGTTGTCATTCTTGATCTTTTAAACACAATTTTTTTTTAAAATTCAAAATGAATGCATGATTATAAATATTAAACTTTTCAAAATTTTCATTTCATTGGTTTGAAAGTTGCCAATGCACATGTCTTCCATTAGTTTATGTCTTGAAATTCTTGGCTAATGGCATGAGCCTAGGCCCGAAATGGTTAAAAGGTAGGAATGGAAATTCTTGCTAACCAATGAGGTGAGCCAACATGCACTCAAAAGGGCTTAACTTCTTTTCTTTTGGGTGGGTAGGGGGGACGAGGGGGGACATGTCCCTTTGTGTGAATTCGACTTGCACAAGGCAAGACTCATGTTGGGACCACCATGGTGAGGCACTATGGTAGTGTGGGAGCTTAAACCTTGTTGAATTGTAGATCAATTCTTTAGTTTGTCTTACAAATTGGGTTATGGGGTTTTAGGAATTGGGACTTGTCTCAAGTCTCGAGGCAAATTTGGCTTGTTCCTTGGGGGCAATCTAGGATTGTCTTGGGGCGGCACCTCGCAAAACGTTTTGGGGGCAACTTAATGTTGTCCCTTGTGAAGATTCATCACAACTTGGAGTTGTTTATTTGTGATTGGGCTATGAGCCACAATGAAGGGCCATGGGTGTCAAGGCCTTGAACTTTGGAAAGTCCACATCTTAGACTAAGCTTTAACCTCATTTTAGGGAATTTATATATAGTTAACAAATCAAGTTTGAATGAGTTTTTAGAACTTTTATGTTAACCTTTTGTGTTGTGGGATGCATAGATAGTTAAGAGTTAGGTGGTGTAAAGAGCTCCATAACATGGTGGTGTGAGAGATAAGGAAAAAGACACCACAAGGAGTGATGGTGGATTTTTTGAGTTCTCAATGTGTTTTCCAACATGTTCCCCAAGTTCTTTATAATGCCTCACATTTAGCCCATATCCTTTGGCTTTAGTTCTACTTTTGAAACCTATATATAACAAGGCCAAATGAAGGAGAATACAATAAATATATATTTTGGGATTGTTCGAAGCTAGATTAATTTTTGATAGACAAATTGATGATGTCCATCACAAAAGGAAAAAAAAATCAACTTTGAGAGTCCTCGCAACTAATTAATATGAGTCACATTACACAAATTAATCACAACTAATATGGGTTTGATCCATACAACAATTGGTATAATGCACATCTTGCAATCCATTAATGTATGAGAATTTCAACTTAGTTGACATGCTACCTACAAAATATTCACATTGTTAGAGGCCTTATTGCAACAACTATCTTTTGATCACAAATTGCACAATATAGTAATATTTCACCTATAGCATGGATACATCTATCAAGATACAACTATGAAATACAAAAAGAGCCATACAAGACTTGATTCTAGGACTACCTCAAAATGGCCAACCCTACTTGGCAAGAACTAAAAATGATGCCAACTTTAAACCCTAGGCCAAAATGCTTGAGCCAAAACATGATTTGGCTTGGGTTTAAACTTCATGGCTTAAGGTTTAACACTATGCCAAAACACATTGATTTTTACCTCATGTTTTTATTTTTATGGCCTAGGGTGACTTCACATTAGGCCCAAGGACATTTGCCTTATAATGTTTGTAAGACATTTATCCTAAAATCTTTATAGGACTTTGGGCTTATTATCTAGGATGTTTGGCTTAAGGTGCTCATAACACTTTTGGCTTAGGGTGTTCACGAGACTTTTGGCTAAATGTAATTACAATACGTTTGACTTAAGGTGCTCATTGGACTTTTGGCTTGATGTTTTTACAAAACATTTGGCTTAAGGTATTTGGAGGACCCTTTCAATGGCCTAGGGTAGTTGGCTCAAGTTGTTTGGATATATCTTTCACCAATGACCTAGGACAATTGGTTTAGGGAAATGTGTGGACTTTTCACTAATGTCACTTGAACATTTGGGTTAAGGTTTAAGAATTTTGGCTTTGGGCCTCGAACATTTGGCTTAGAGCCTAAGATGTTTAACTCATGACCTAAAAATTTTCATTTTAAAACTTAGGACATTTGATTTACGATCCTATTGTATCCAAAAATACCTACAAAACCTTAAGAAAAATATTAGATCTTTTATAATAACAGTAGTAGTGATTGGACTTAAGGTATTTGTGGGGCCTTTTCAATGGCCTAGGTTAGATGTAAAGTATATCTGGGACCTTTTCAATGGCCTAGGATAATTGGCTCAAGCTATTCGGATATAGTTTTCACCAATGGCCTAGGATTATTGGCTTACAAGGTATGTATGACATTGTTGTCACCATTGTACAATGACCTTGTCTACAAAACAAGGATAGATAAGTGATATCATCAATTATAAATCATAGAATTAAAGTTTAGGAGCTCAAGGATTTTGCATATTTTTTTAACTTATATTGTTTGTTATATAAGTAATGGTATAGAAATGCAAGTTTTTGTTTTGATCAAGGTGTAGCCATTTGCAACTTGATAATAATGTTTTAGCTATGGAGGACATTAGCAAACTTACAACCTCCACATTTTGTTGTCTTGCTTGACGTTGCTCTATGTCCGATTACTCACGTTGCCCCAATGACATCTCTAGCTTCAAGAGCTTCTGAGATGTTTTTTTCATAGTTAAAACATGAGTTTTGGAAAAAGGAGCTTTGGAATGTTAGGGCAAAAATTACAAATAGGACATGTCCTCATGTCCTAGGCTTTCATGTCTTGGGCTTTCATGTCTTAAGACATGTTTTCACATCCTTAAGCCCTCGTGTTTTAGAACATCTTTTCATGTCTTCAGGCCCTCACATCCTAGGTCTTTAGTACAAGGAAAATTTTATAAGGCTATGTGCAAATGTCTTTAAGCTCACAAGTTCTAGGCCTTCAATCTTTCTCAATGCCTTTGGATTATACAAGCATCAAATCCTAAGCCTTGAAACCTTTTTGTCATGGGCCATCAAACTTTAAGGTCTTAATCTTTTAAAAAGTATTGTCTTAGGATACCAATTCTTGCACTTGGATTCATTTTGGCACCTTCACCTTTGTCCACTTTCTTTGTTAAACACTTAAACTACTTGCACATGGCAAGCCACACACTTGGTGAGTTCTAGCATTTAGACTCATCTCATAACCTAGGGATAGCCCCCAATCTCTAAACGAGTGGAACTCAATCCGTTATAAATTTCCCAAGTGGTATAAGGACTTGTTGCCCAAGATTATCATCTTTTGTTTCATAACCTAATTGTAAACTTGTATGTAGTTTGAGGATTTAGTGTGTTGAGGACATCTCCTTGACATTTTCCTCAAACCTTCATTTGTCAACACCTCTGTGATTCATGAATGTTGCCAAACCGAGAGTTGAACCACCCAACACTTAGACTTGTAACCTAGTCTACCACAAAAATTACCCTATGGTGGTTCAAACTTGGGCCTTGACTAGATGAATCCTCTCACTCAAGGGTCCTTTTAGAAGGGCATGTCATTCTTCCCCACTTTAGAAATATCAATGTCCTTGTCAAGTCTTGAGGTATGCAAGCCCATGTCCCTAGAACATGTCCTTGCTTTGGTGAATTTAATAACATATGTGAACCCCAAAACACATGCATTAGTCTAGGACAAATGAGAACAGTATGGCTCTTCTTGTATTTTAAACCCAACTCATACCTAAGTCCAACTATGTTACCTGCCCGAAGTGAATACCCTAAAAGGAAAGGAATCAACACTTTAATTCAATTCACCATAGGTAGACTAGAATTGCCCATCACCAATCATTTTTTTACATCATCATATGTGCTTCATTTTGAGTGATTTAAAATGTTATGGGAGCTCTACCTCAAGCGCTAGAAATCATCTTTGAAATGAAAATGAAAAGGAGAAATGAAAAAATAACAAGAAAAAAATTTAACTTTCCAACTCACAAAACACGACTGTTTCCATTTTTTTCTTCTCTTTGGACCCCTCCTACTTTCAAAGCTTCTAACTTTCTCATTTCTTGTTCATTTTGAACGATTTAAAATACTATAGGAATGTCACCTTCAGTTCTACAAATCATCTTTGAACTTTGATAGCAACAAAGCAACATACAAGGAATTTTTTGGGTGATCATGTTTAGGCTTTGTAATGTTTGGTGGTTTGTTTTTTTGAATTCTTAACCCCCCTTTACTATGGGGGGTTGTAACTTTCTCAATTCTAATCCGTTTTTGATGATTTTTAGTGTGCTAGATGTGCCAATAAAAGAGGTTCAAGTTTTGTTTTGACACCAAAAACAACAAAGCCATGCCCTTGGATCTGGCCTGCCCTGAACGCTGAAGTGATCACTCATGGGTTCCATGCAAAAAAAAGAACATGTCTTTATATGTCAAGGTTTTATTAATATACAACTTTAATAGTTAAAAGTCACTTGTTTAAGTAGGAAAAGCATAAAAAGTTAACGTTAAAAACCCAATTTTTTTCAAAAGTCCAACAACCATAGTAAAAAATGAATCTAGAAAATGTATTACCCTTCAACATACAAAATCAGAACTATAGTCTTGGAGTCCACAAGTGGGCCAACAATACATGCTAAACTAATATCTTATTAATAGATTTCAAAGTGTGTAAAATCAACTAGGAAAACTCCTTTAAACTATTATCTCAGGAAAAAAAAAAAAAAAAAATCAACAATTTGAAAAAAAAAAAAAGAAAAAAAAAATATTAAAATTTTCAAAAAAAGAAAAAAATAAATTAAAAAAAAAAAAA
>Ga0116227_10005548_pt1 | contig 26473 bp, 23 predicted proteins | sample S1TSphgellanicum_FD_89693 | JGI IMG/M metagenome (GOLD analysis project Ga0116227, IMG submission 89693) | Host-associated microbial communities from peat moss isolated from Minnesota, USA - S1T2_Fb - Sphagnum magellanicum MG | ecosystem: Host-associated > Plants > Peat moss > Unclassified...
CCGGGCCGGACGCCGGGCGTAACCTTTCGCCAGGAGGTGCGACCGCAACTCGGCGACGTTCTCGTGCGCGAAGAACTGATCGAAGCGCCCGGCATCGCGCTCATCGTCAAAGTCGGCGAAAGCCTGGCGATCTACGACGAAACGCTCGAACGCATTCGCGTTCTGCTCACGATCGTGGTGGTGCTCGCAGCGAGCGTCGTCGTCGCGGGTTCCTTTGCAATCGCCACGAGCGCGATCGACCCGATCGGACGCCTCATCGCGGCGATGGGCGAAATCCGTTCGGATCGCTTGAGCCGGCGCTTGGACTGGAGCAACCGCGGCGACGAACTCGGGATGCTGGCCAAGAGTTTCGATGCGATGCTCGACCGCCTCGAAGACGGGTTTGCCCGCGAACGGCAGTTCATCTCCGATGCATCGCACGAACTCAAGACGCCGCTGACGGTCATCAACGCGAACGCGCAAATGCTCGAGCGTTGGGCGGACCGGGATCCGGTCGTGCGCGCGGAGAGTCTCGCGGCGATCCGCGAGGAGAGTTCGTCGCTTGCCGGGATGGTGAACGGGATGCTCTTGCTCGCGAAGGCCGAGTCGGGCGACGACATCCCCCGCGAACCGATCGCCCTCGAAACGGTACTCGCCGACGCCGTTCGCAACACGCTGCCCCGGGCCGAAGAAAAAGGCCTAAAGCTTCGCTTCGAACGCCCCGCGGACGGCGAAACGCACACGGTCCTCGGCAACGCCAACCTCTTACGGCAACTCTTCACGAACTTGATCGACAACGCGATTAAGTTTACGGAAGAAGGCCGGGTCGAGGTCGGCATCGCGCCGGCCGGTGACGACACCGTCGTGTCCATTTCGGACACGGGCGTCGGCATCGAGGAGGAATCGCTCGAACGCGTCTTCGACCGGTTTTTCCGCACCGACGCCTCGCGCAACCGGGCCGTCCCGGGAACGGGCCTGGGCCTAGCCATCGTGCGTAGCGTCGCCCGCATCCACGGCGGCCGCGTGACCGCCTCGCGCCGGCCGGGCGGCGGCACGACGTTCGCGGTCGCGCTGCCGACGTTCACCTCGCTCCAATGACCGGCGGCGACCGGAAACGCTACGCTGCGAGCGTGGATGGGACCGCGACCAGGACGGGACGGCCGACTTGTCCGATCGTGGCCTGGGTCGGGGCTTTTTGCGTTGCCCGCGGCTTCGTGCTCGCGGCCTCGTTTGCGCTGTTCCTAGCCCTCGCGCTCCTGGTCGCGGCCGGCCCCGCAGCGGCGGACGTTCAGGTTATCGACGGAACGACGGCCCCGATCGTGCGGATCAACATTCGGGAAGGCGACGTCGTCGTGCGAACGTGGGATCGGGAAGCGATTTCGATCGACGGCGACCCCTCGCTCGACGTAGAGAAGCGCACGTCGCAGGAGTCCGGAGAAACGGTTCCGATCGCAATCCCGCAAATTTCGGCGTTCGAAGACACGCCGCAGCGCCTGAGTTTACCGCCGGAGAGTTTCGTGACCGCACCGATTCCGAGCGGCCCGCGGGAAGTGGTCGTCGTCAAGAGCGCACCGGGCACGCCGCGGAGCCCCGTCACGGTGTTCGTTCCGAACGATAGCGCGTTCGTGTACGCGCGCGCCGGAAACGGGACGCTCGACGTCGAGGACTATCGCGGCGGGACGCTCGTCGCGCTGACGCGCAACGGCCGCTTGACGCTCGGCAACGTCGGCGGCGCGGTCTTTGCGCAAACGTGGCGGGGCCCCGTGATCGTACGCAACTCGAATATCGACCGCGTGCGCGCCCGCTCGCTGCTCGGCAACGTGACCTTCGAACGTTGCGACGTGCGGCAGATCGAAACGACGACGGTCGCGGGCTCCATCGTGTACGACGGCGGATCGTTTTCACCCGGACTCGCCCGATTCGAATCGACCGACGGCAACGTCGCGGTCGGCGCGAACGGCAACGTGCAGTACGGAGCGCACGCAACGAGCGACGGGCACGTGTACACCAATTTTAGCGGACACGTCACGGTCGATGCGCGTAACGGTGGGACGAGCGCCACGGTCGGCGACGGCGGCCCCGTCGTAACCGCCACGACGCAGGGCGGGAACGTCTATCTATACGACGGCTCGCTGCGCGGCCGGGCGCAATTGCCGCCGGAATGGCAGCCGGCGCTAGCGACCTTGCAGCGGCCGGGGCTCGCGGCCGGCGCGCGCGCGCCGCTCTCCACCCGCCAACACCGCCGCTTCGTGCCGCCGCCCGCGTTTCGCCGCTTCGACCACCCGCAGTAACACGCGAAACCTCTTCACCCGAAGCCGCTAAGAAGCGATCATGACCGATCGCGTGGCGCTGGTTCTCGCCGCGGCCGTCGCCGCGCTTCATCTCGCGGTTGCGAACCGCTACGACCTCTTTCGCGACGAGCTCTATTTTATCGTGTGCGGGCAGCATCCGGCGTTCGGGTACGCCGATCAGCCGCCGCTCGTGCCGTTCTTGGCCGCGGGCGGCTACGCGCTGGGCGCCCAGACCTGGATCGTCCGCTTGCCGGCGGTGTTCGCCGCGGCCGCGCTCGTCTACGTCGTGGTGCGATTTTCGCGGCTACTGGGCGGGGGCAACGGCGCCGCGTGGATCGCCGGAATCGCAGCGGGCCTCGCGCCGATGCTGATGGGTATTACGGCGACGTTGAACACGACGACGCTCGAACCGCTCGCGTGGACGCTCGTTGCGTACGGCATCGCCCGCGCGGCGATTGCCGGCGACCGGGGCGCCCTCGTCTGGGCCGGCGTTGTAGCGGGTTTGGAATTGGAGGCAAAGTACGCGCTGCCGCTTTGGCTCGTCGCGCTCGGGATCGGAATCGTCTGCACGCCGGAGCGGCGCGTCTTGCGGATGCCGCAGTTATGGCTTGGACTGGGCCTCGCCGCTCTGATCGCGCTTCCGTCGATTGGGTGGCAACTCGCGCACGGCTTGCCGTTCGTCGAGCTGATGCGTAACGCGGGAGATAAAGATGTTGCGGTCGCACCGATTCCGTTTCTGCTGAACCAGGCGTTCGTGCTCGGACCGCTCTTCTTGCCGGTGTGGCTTGCCGGATTGCTCGCGCCGTTCGTCTGGGGCGAGCTTCGGCCCGGACGATTTCTTTCGATCGCGTTTCTCTTCACGGCTTGCGTGACGATCGTGCTCCACGGAAAAGACTACTATCTCGCGCCCGCCTACCCCGTGCTCTTCGCGCTCGGCGGCGTCGCACTCGAGCGCGCCGTGCGCTTCTCGGCATTGCGCACGGCGTACCTCGCGCTCTGCGTCGCGCTCACGCCGCTCGTCGCGCCGCTCGCCTTACCGATTCTCGCGCCGCAGCAGTTGCTCGCGTTAGAAGGCACGTTGCACCTCACGCCGCAGGCCCAGGAGAAAGCCGACTCGGGCGGCGGACTTCCGCCGCTCTTCGCCGACATGCTCGGCTGGCACGATTTCGTGCGCGAGGTCGGTACGGCATACGATGCGATTCCGCCCGCCGAGCGCGCGCGGACATCGCTCCTCGTCGACAACTACGGCGAAGCTGCCGCCCTCGATCTCTACGGCGCGCCGTACGGTCTGCCGCCGGCGCTGAGCGGCCACAATCAGTATTATTTTTGGGGAACGCGCGGCCAAACGCCCGAAAACATCCTGCGCGTGCAAACCCATCCCGAGCGGCTACGACCGTACTGCACGCAAGTGCATGTTTTCGGCGTAACGCAATCGGAGTACGCGCGGACTTTCGAGAACGGCCGAACGATCGCGTACTGCCGCGGCCTGCACCCGGCGCTCTCCCAACTTTGGCCGTCGCTGCGGGCAATCGATTAGCAAAGTTAAGGCCGGCTCGATACTCGGGCGGCCGTGTTCGTCAATCCATTGAGCGATCCGAGCATGTGCGTTCTGACCGAAGGCGGACTGTCTCGGCCGATTTACCGCGGACACAAAGGCTGCTCGGTCACGCAGAACCGGCACGCCGACACTTGCATCCGCCGGCGTAACCTCCGGGGCATAGCGGCTCATGATATCGCGAGCGATGGACTCTCGGGCCTCCTCGAAGTTCATAGAGGCATGTTCGGCTACGGCACGGTTCGTCCCACGGAGCCGCAGCGTGCCGGACGCCTCCATCGTCGACACAACGGGCCACCGCCTGCGGGCATCAATCAAACGGATGCGTCGGCCACGCGGTCCTTACGGGAATGCGGAAAGCGCGCGTCGCACCGCGGGCAGGGTTGCGGTTTCGAGTTGGGCGTAACCCGTGTCGCTTGGATGGAAGTCGTCCGCTGAGAAGAAATCGGCGTTCGTTCCGCGGGCGCGCGTCAACGAGAACAAGTCGGCGAAGGCGGCGCCGCTCGCCCGCGCCGCGGCGCGCACCGCGGAATCGTCGGCGCGCGCGAGCGCTTCGGTTTTTGCGTAACTATCCGCGAAGAGCGGCGAGCGCGCGACGTCGGGAACGCCGCACGCGACGATTGCGGCGCGCGGCGCGCGGAGGCGAACGGCGGCGAGCAGACGGGCGTAGTCATCTGCAAATTGCTTCGCCGAGGTGCGGCGAACGACGTCGTTACCGCCGGCGATCACGAGCACGAGGTCCGCGCGCGGGTCGAGTGCGGGAACTTGAAGCCGCGTCACGTCGGCAACGCGGGAGCCCCCGATCGCTTCGTTCGTGACCTCGCTGCCGGGACGCTCCGCGAGTAGGGCACGGTAGATGCGGAACGCAAGGGCGTTTGCGGGGTCGGTGGCGCCCGTGCCGAGAGCGAGCGAATCGCCGAGGACGCTCATCCGAAGCGGCGCCGGCGCGGCCGGGGTCGCGTGCGCATCGACGGCGATCGGCCATGCGATTAGCGCCGTCAGCGTCGCCAACACCTTGAGGCGACATCCCGTGCCTTCGCGTTCAAACACGCGCGAGCGCCTCATCGCCGGCGATACGACCGTCCGCGAGCCGAATAACGCGGCGCGCGCGGCGGTAGACACCCTCGCTGTGCGTGACTACGGCGAGCGTCACGCCGCGCTCCCGGTTGAGCCGCTCGAGCAATTCGAGCACGGCGTTTGCCGTCTGCGAGTCGAGTTCGCCCGTCGGCTCGTCCGCGAGAACGAGCGCCGGTTCGTTGACGAGCGCGCGAGCGATCGCGACGCGCTGCTGTTGACCGCCGGAGAGCTGCGTCGGGCGATGATGCGCCCGCTGCGAGAGGCCGACGTCGTCCAGCATCGCGGCCGCGCGGCGTAGCGCGAGCGCACGCGGGACGCCCGCGTAATGTGCGGCGAGAGCGACGTTCTCGAGTGCGTCGAGCGAGGGCACGAGGTTGAACCCTTGGAAAACGAAGCCGATTCGCTTAGCGCGCAGTGACTTGAGTTGACCGCCGCTCGCCGAACCGAGGTCGACACCGTCGATCGAGATCGAGCCGGCGTCAGGGCGATCGAGGGCGCCGAGCAGGTGCATGAGCGTCGTCTTTCCGCTTCCGCTCTCGCCTACGATCGCAACGTAATCGCCGCGTTCGAGCGCGAACGAAACGCCGTCGAGCGCGCGAACCTCGCGTTCGGTCCCGGCCGCATACACGCGAGCGACGTCCCGCGCGATCACGAGCGGCGCCGCGCCGCGATCGCCGTTCACGCGACCCGCCGCAGCGCGTCGGTCGGCGCGAGTCGCGCGGCGCGGATCGCCGGAACCAAGCCCGCCACGGCGCTCAAACCGACGGAGAAAAGAAACGACGCGATCGCAAGACGCGGCGTCACGGCGAAAAGCTCGACATCGCCGCGCGCGGCATTGTGCGTGTCGATCACCGCGACGATGGCGACACCGGCGACGATGCCGGCGAGGCCGCCGAGCGCGCCGATCGCCACCGCTTCGGCGAGAAACTCCGCGAGAATGTCGCGGTCGCCCGCGCCGATCGCTTTGCGAATACCGATCTCGCGCGTACGCTCGCTCACCGCGATCGTCATCGTATTCACGATCGAAATCGCGCCGACGACCAGCGCGATGAGCGCCGCACCGAAGATGATCGCATCGAAGAGCCGGGTCGTCGATTCGACGTTCGCGGAAACCGAACGCGGATCGCGCGCCTCGAGTCCGGTAAGGAAGCGAATACGCTGCGCGAGCAGACCCGTGTCCGCACCCGGACGCGCGAGCACCATCAAGGCCGAGGCGGGCGCGTTCGGGAGGCGCGCGCTACCCGGCGGCGCGAGCTGGCGCAAAAGCGCTTGCGCCGATGCGAACGGCACGACGACGGCTGCATCGAAAAGCGTAAACGATTTCGCGATCGTGCCGACCACGTGGTACGAATTGCCGTAGAGCGAAAGGGTGCTTCCGACCGGCGCTTCTTCCGCCGCGGCGAAATCGCCGCCGACGACCGCGGCGCGAACGTCATCCGGGCGAAGGTCGCGCCCCGTTCCGATCGTGAGCGTGCCGCCCGCAAGCGCCCGGCCCGCGGCCGGAATTCCGAAGATGAGCGCCGGTGGCCCGAAACGATCGCTCGCCCCGGACGGCCGATACGGGACGATCACTTCGGGCACGACCGCGGCGACGCCGCTCATCGCCCGAATCTGTCCGATCGCCCGATCGACCCGTGCCTTCGCGTCGCCGCTCGTCAAGTCTGCGCCTCGCGCAATTGCGAAGATCGCGCCACGATTGAGCGCCGTCGAGCGCGAAACGATGGTGTGCAGTTGCTCGGCCAGCGACCCGACGACGACGAGCGCCACGATGCCGATCGCAATTCCGGATACCGTCAACACCGTCCGAGCGAGGCGAGCGCGAAGTTGTCGAAAAGCGGCACCCATATCTAAAGCCTTCGACACGTGCGGTCGCCGGAACGTGCCCAGTCCAGCTATTGAGGAGGCCCGGATAACGAGAACCTGAGCGAGCCCCGCTTCGAACTAAAGCAGAAACTTTCGCATGACCGCGACGTCGAGCTTCCAGGTGTGCTGGGGCAAGATCGCTTCGACTTTGTAGCCGCAGGCTTCGAAGAAGGTGCGCGCGGGGAGGGCGGCCGGGGCCTCCAGAGTCATTTTGTGACAGTTGTAATAGTTCGCGACGACCTCGGCGCGTTCGAGTAACCGCCGGCCGAGGCCGGCGCGCCGGCGCGCCGGTTCGACGATCAGGGACTCGACGTGCGCGAGGGACGCGGCGATTCGTAAGCCCAGCACGCCGACGATCTCCTCCCCCTGCAAGGCGGCGAATTCGTGACGCTGCTCGTGCCAGATGATGCGGAAGTTCCATTCGGTCGAGAGCGCTTCGCGTTCGTGCGTGCGACGAAACGCCGTCGTACGCTCCGGAACAACTTGCTCGACCTCGATCCGCTCATCGACCGGCAACGGCTTCGATTTCGGTCGTCGCGTCGAGCGTCCAGCCGTCGCGGGCGGCGAAGACGCGGAACCCGAGTTCGTCTTCGAGTTCCTGCGCCAAGCGCTCGGGGGGCTGCTCGAGCATCTTCGTGCTGAAGTGCGTCATCACGCCGACCTTCGGCCGAATGACGTCGAAGACGCGCCGCGCCTCGTCAAAATTCAAGTGGTCGACTTTCATCGTGTCGCGAAAGCGCAAGACGTTGAGAATCAGCACGTCGGGGTGATGCGCCGCGTAATCCTCGGCGAGGCCGTCGAAATAGCGGCCGCACGGAAGATACGATATGGTCGTGCCGCGATAACGAAAGTGCATGCCGTACGTTTGCACGCCGTGAATGTGCCGGATCGATGTGCGCAACTCGACGTCGTTGATGTGATACGGCCCGCCGCGCTCTTCGAGATACGTCTTCGAAGCCACGAACTTCGCGGCGTACGGAAAGATGACGGGCTCGCCTTCGAAGGCGTCCTGCGGCGCGAGGAGGGCGCCGCGGCGGCGGAAGCCGCCTGCGGTCATCGCCTCGATCATCACGTTGATATCGCCGGCGTGGTCGAGATGCTTGTGCGAGAGCACGAGCGCATCGAGTTCCGCCGGGTCGCAGGGCGGGTTCGCGGAGGTCGCGCGAACGAGAGCCCCAGGGCCCGGGTCGACGTGAATCTGCGTCACCGGGCCGTCGGCCGAGCCGTCGTCGGGAGCGAAGCGAAACCACATGCCCCCCGACGCCCGGATTTGTTTGGCGACGACGAATCGCGCGCCGCCCGTGCCGAGGAAACGAACCGAAATCATCGGGTTCGCTTCGCGCCGGCGGCTACCAGCCCATGTAGATGCCGCCGTTGATGTTGAGCGACTGACCGGTCATATAATCGCCCTCGACCGCGAAGAAGCGCACCCCGCGAGCGATCTCTTCGGGTCTCGCGACACGATGCATCGGAATGCGATCGAGAATCTTCTCCTGGATATTCGGCGGAACCGAACTCCACATTTCCGTTTCCACGAATCCCGGGCAGACGGCGTTGACGGTTATGTTACGAGGCGCAAGTTCGATTGCAAGCGACTTCGTGAACCCGAGAATGCCCGCTTTCGCCGCGGCATAATTCGCCTGGCCGAAGTTGCCGAGCTGGCCCACGAACGAGGAAATGTTAATGATGCGGCCCCACCCGTTTTCGAGCAGCATCGGAACCGCGAGATTGCAGCAGTACATCACGCTCGTGAGATTCGTATCGATCACTTCGTGCCAGTCGCTGATCTGCATCTTACGAAACGTTCTGTCGCGCAGAATGCCCGCGTTATTGACGAGGACGTCGAGTCGCCCGTACCGCCCCTTGATTCGTTCGAACATTTCGGTGACGGATTCGTGGTTCGAGACGTCGCCGGCTTCGGCGCTCGCATGCCCGCCGACCGCTTCGATCTGCGCGACGACATCGGCGGCCGCGTCGGCGCCCCGGACGTAGTTGACGACGACCGTCGCTCCGCTCGCGGCGAGCTCGCGGGCGATCGACGAGCCGATGCCGCGAGAGCCCCCCGTGACGACCGCGACGCGACCGAGCAGGGGCTTCGGTTGGGTAGGGTCGGGCGCCAAGGCGCGCTGTTCCGTAGCCATGAAATCCTCCGAATCGCTGAAGGAATCACCCTTTCGAAATCGGGCGAATCCTTCCTTAGTGCGATTCGCAGTTACCCTTCGACAGGCTGGCCTTCGACAGGCTCAGGCTGACTGGCCGCTCGAAGCGTTCTTAGTTTGCGCTGACCTGCGCCGTGGCGTGCGACGAGACTTCGTCGATGCGCTTGGCCATGTCGTCGATTTGCTGCGTGGCGGTTTCCTTGACGAACTTGATGTTCGACATGCCGGTATCGACGAGCCCGCGCATCGACGCGGCATACGTCTCCTGGAACTTCGAACCGTGCGCGGCCAGTTTCCCGCTCAGTTCGCTCGCCATTTGACCCGAGGTCTGGAGTTCGGAAACCGTCAGCGACATCAGTTGGCTCGCACGGTCGAAATTCTCGCGCACGGCCGTCTCGAGCGCCGTCGACGCGTACGGGCGCGTCGTGATTTCGAAAACGGATTTCAGATAATCGAGCGCGCGCCGATTCGCAGTCGCGAACGTTTCGACGAAGACGTTGTACGTTTCCGTAGCCAGCTCGGCGTAGCTCGAAGTCATTTGTTTAGTCTGCATCTCTAAGACTCCTCATCTCGTTTGGAAACGGGTTCTTTCGACCACGTTCCGGTGTAGAGGCTGAAGAACGCATCGAGGTTCGTGCGGTACTGTTCGAGCGCGGAGCTCCAGAGACCGAGCGCGTCTCGGCCACCGTCCGTGAGCGTGTAAATCCGTCTCGCCGGGCCCTGTTCTTTTGGATCCCACCACGATGAGATGTAACCATCGCGCTCGAGTTGCCGTAGCGCACGGTACACCGTTCCGGGGTCGGAAACGACCGCGAAATTCTCCTTGAGCGCCTTCATGATCTCGTACCCGTGAAGGTTGAGATCTTTGAGCATCACGAGGAGCCAGGCCATCAGATAGTTCTTGGGCGTTCCGCGCGGGGGCAGGCCCGCCTCAGCTTTCCCGTGAGGCGCATCGACCCGTTCGCGGTCATCGTCATCGGGGGAGGGCCCCCGCTGGCTCAAAGCGTTCTTCATTTCTCTAGGTGCATTCTACACATAGGTGGTACTTTCGTCAAGATCTTGGGGGCTAGAACGCCGCGGCGCGGTTCACATCGAGGGAACTTGCCTCGACCCTTAAGCCCACAGAAGCTCCCTATGTGCATCTTTCATCGTAGGAAGTACCCGACCCATGCAAAAGTCGCACAACTTTTTTTTCTCAGCGCTTCGGTAGGCGTCGTGTCCTCCCGATTTCGCGAATTTCCAGCGCATCTGAGGCGGCCTTTCCCAAGCGCGGCCTTCGAGATGCGTGGACGCTTGGGATCCGGCTAGCCGAGCAGCGGCAGGGCGGCGAAGGTGCCGGCGAGCACGCCGGCCGCGGGCCGCGCGAACCAGCGCTCGATGACGGTCGCGTAGACGCTGCGAAAATCGACGGTGAAGGTCGCGTCGCCGGCGTCGAGGCGGTCGAGCGACGGATGTTCGCCGTACACGCCGCCCTTGACGCCGCCGCCCACGAGAAACATCGGCGCCGCCTCGCCGTGGTCCGTGCCGCGGCTGCCGTTTTCGGCGACGCGCCGGCCGAACTCCGAGAACGTCATCGTCAGCACGCGGTTGTCGTTACCGTGCGCGGCAAGGTCGTCGTAGAACGCTTTGAGCGCATCGGCGAGTTCGTGAAGCAGACGATCTTGCGTGGGCCGTTGCGCGGCGTGCGTGTCGAACGAACCGTGCTGCACGTAGATCGCGCGGGTTCCGAGGCGGCTGCCGATGATTTGCGCGGCCAAGGCCAGGCTGCGCCCCAGGGGCGTTGCGGGATACGTTGCGCTCGCCGTATAGCCGGCCACGAGTTTGGGCAGCTCCTGCGAACCGCGCTGGGCGTGATCCTCGATCGACGCAACGGTGCTCAAATAGGGCGAGGCGAACGGCACACGATCGCTTTGCACGAGCGACGTGAAGGCGGCGCGTTCGCTTGCGTTCCCGTCGCTCGCCAAGCCGTAACCGTGCAGCGTGCCAATCGACGGGACGTCGATGCGCCGGCCGATCATCAGTTCGGGCAGCACCGGCGAGAGCGCTACCGCGTTGAAGAGATTCGTTTCCGGCAAATCCGCTTCATCGAGCAGACGGCCGACCCAACCCGTCCCGACATAACGCTGCGGCTCGGCGGTTTGCCAGATCTCGGTCGAACGGAAGTGCGAATGATCGGGCTCGGGATAGCCCACGCCCTGAACGACGGCGACTTGACCCTTGTCGTACATGGCCTTGAGCGAAGCGAGTTGCGGGTTGAAGCCGATCGTGTCGTCGATCCGCAGCACGTCGTTCGGCGCGATCGCGAGCGTCGGCCGATATTTGTAGTACGCCGGCAGCCCGTGCGGCACGATGGTGTTGAGCCCGTCGTTGCCGCCCTGCAGGTTCACGACCACGAGCACGCGTTCGTCCGAACCCGCGAGACCGGTTCGCAACGCCGGCTGCGCGAGCGCCGCTCCGAAAAGGTCGCCCGCCCGCGCTGCAACGGTGAGGCCGGCCAGGCCGCCAAGGATAAAACGGTTACGTTGCATCTCGTTCCTAACTGAGTTGGTAGGCGGGCATCGCCATCGTGAGGTATGCGGCGCCACGAATCCGCTCTTGGTAATTTTCGCCGGACAGGGCGCCGTTTGCGGAGGTGCCCCGGCCGCTCAGATACGCCTGCAGATTCGCTAGCGAGGTCGCGCTCGCATCGCCCTGCAAGATCGTTCCGGTTAAGAGATCCGCAAGGGCGGCGGCGCTCGAAGCCTGCGCGCTCGTGAGAAAACCGTTACCCTGCATGGCTGCCGACATCAGGCCGCTCGCGAAGTTTTCACGCGCGAGAATCGTCTGGGTGTTGAGCCATTGCACGCCGCCGTCCCAGCCTTTGACGCTCGGCGGATGAAACGGAACCTGACCCATGCGTTCGAGCACGGCGATCGTACCGGGCTGGACCGGCGCGATTCCGAAGAGCTTGTACGATCCGATGACGAATTCGACCGGGCTCTTCACGAGCGCGCGATACGCGCGCTCGGAATAAAAGACGTTCGACCGGAACAGCGTCGAAAACACCGGCGCCATGTTGAAGTCGTTCCGGCGGATCTGCGCCGCCAATGCGGCCACGAGTTCGGGTTCCGGCTCGGCGTAAACGAAAAACTCCAAGATCCGGCGCGCGAAGAATTGCGACGCGGCCGGCTGCGCGAAGATGATGTCGATCACCGCGTCGCCGTCGAAGTTCCCGGTCTGTCCCAGGAACGTCTTCAGGCCGTCGTCGTGCTGCGCTCCGTTGAAGACGAATTCGCCGGCCGGCCGCGCGAACGTATATCCGGTAAAGGCGCGCGCGCTCTCGCGGACGTCGCTCTCGGTATAGTTTCCGATGCCGAGCGTAAAGAGTTCCATCAGTTCGCGCGCGAAGTTCTCGTTCGGATGCGCTTTGCGATTGCGCGCGTTGTCGAGCCACTTGAGCATCGCGCGGTCCCGTGCGATCGCGTGGGTCAACTCGCGCCAGTTGCCGAGTGCGTAGCGCCGCAGCAACTGATTTTGTTCGATGATGTCGAGACCGTAGATGTCCTTTTCGCCTGCGGCGGTCGCAAAATGGCCGTGCAGGTAGAGGGTCAGCTTTTCTTGCAGCGGCGCGGGCGTCGCCAGCATCCGGTCGAGCCACCAGGTCACATTCGCGCGGTTCTGATCGCGCCGCAGCATGTTCCGCCGCATCCGCTCCGCGACGTCCGGCGCGACCGGCATCATCGACGCCGCAGCGGGCGGCGCGACGGCGTTTGCGGCCGGCAACATGGCGGCGGACGAGCCTCCGGGCAACATGACCGCAACGGCGGGCGGCTGCGCGGGTGCAGCGGGCGGCGCGGGCGGAAGCGGCACCCCTTCCACGTCGTCGATGAGCGGGGGCTGGGGCGGCAAGGCGTCACTGGCGGGGAAGCCGAGGAGCGCATCGACGGCGGCGTGCATCGAGCCCGAGCCCGCCCGAACGATCTCCTCCGGCGAACCGCCAAAGCCCGCGCGCCGCAACAGGTGCGCGGCCAACCGCGGATTCCACGGACCACCGTACGCACCGAGCGGCGTCGCCGGCAAGCTGCCCGGCGGCCGAAACGATACGGGGGCACTCGTGTTCATGGGCGCATCATAGCGCACGCCCCGCCGGCACGGGTACTTTATGCGGTAATTTAACCGCGGGTTAAGGGCCTCGGGGTCGCTCGCTTTGCATCGGCGAACGCGGCGACGATGGTACCGTTGGAAACCCGCCTCGACCCGTCCGGACCCGAATTCACGGCGAACGCGGCGCACATGACCGCTCTCGTCGGCGAACTGCGCGAACGGCTCGCCCGCAGCCACGCGGGCGGCGGCGCCGACGCCGTCGCTCGCCATCGCAAGCGCGGCAAGATGACCGCTCGCGAACGGATCGATCGCCTCGGCGATCCGCTCGCGCCGTTTCTGGAGTTTTCCGCGCTCGCGGCCGACGGCGTGTACGACGACGCGACGCCCGCGGCCGGCATCGTCACGGGCATCGTCCGGGTTGCCGGGCGGCAGTGCCTCGCGATCGCAAACGACGCGACGGTCAAAGGCGGCACGTATTACCCGCTCACGGTGAAGAAGCACTTGCGAGCTCAGGAGATCGCGTGGCAGAACCGCTTGCCGTGCATCTATCTCGTCGATTCCGGCGGCGCGTTCTTACCGAAACAGGACGACGTCTTTCCCGACCGCGAGCACTTCGGGCGCATCTTCTACAATCAAGCGCGCATGTCGTCGGAGGGGATTCCGCAGATCGCGGCCGTCATGGGGTCGTGCACGGCGGGCGGCGCGTACGTGCCGGCGATGTCGGACGAGACGATCATCGTTGCGGGTTACGGCACCATCTTTCTCGGCGGTCCGCCGCTCGTGCAGGCGGCGACGGGCGAGATCGTCAGCGCCGAGGAACTGGGCGGCGCCGACGTTCATACGCGTCTCAGCGGCGTCGCCGATCACTACGCGAACGGCGACGAACACGCGCTCGCGCTCGTGCGTGCCGCTGTCGAGAATTTGGACCCGGCCCCGGAACGCCCGCCCGAGGAGGCCGAACCGCTTCCCCCCGCGCGCGATGCGACCGAACTCTACGGCGTTATCCCGCGCGATCCGCGCATCGGCTACGACGTTCGCGAGGTGATCGCGCGAATCGTCGACGGCTCGCTCTTTCACGAATTCAAGACGCGTTACGGAACGACGCTCGTCTGCGGTTTCGCACGCATCGAGGGCCGCCGGGTCGGCATCGTCGCGAACAACGGGATCCTTTTCAGCGAGAGCGCGCTCAAAGGCGCGCATTTCATCGAACTTTGCGCGCAACGCGGCACGGCGCTCGTTTTCTTGCAGAATATCACCGGCTTCATGATCGGCAAAGAATACGAGAATAGGGGCATCGCCAAAGACGGCGCCAAGCTCGTCATGGCGGTCGCCTGCGCCGACGTCCCCAAATTCACGATCGTCATCGGCGGCAGTTTTGGAGCCGGAAATTACGGCATGTGCGGGCGTGCCTACGGCCCGCGCCAACTTTGGATGTGGCCGAACGCCCGGATTTCGGTGATGGGCGGCCCGCAGGCCGCGGCAACCCTGCTCACGGTTCGTTTGGAAGCCGAGCGGCAACGCGGCCGCTCGATGACCGCTCTGGAACAAGAGCGCTTCAAGGAACCGATCCTCGAAAAGTACGAACGGGAAGGTAGCCCGTATTATTCGAGTGCGCGGCTCTGGGACGACGGCGTGATCGACCCCGTCGACACGCGACGGGTGCTCGCGCTCGGCTTGGAAGCGGCCGCGGCTACGGCGATGAAGCCGACGCGATTCGGCGTATTTCGCATGTGATGCCCGAACGGTTCGCCCGGTGATGCCGCTCACAGCTTACTCGTACCACGAGAGGCCGCGAGCCGCGGCGGTCCCAACGCGGCTCTTTCCAGGCGATAGCTTAAGTGCTCATGATTCATCGCGCCGCTCCGGTAAAGGAGCCCGTTACAATCGGCGACCTTGCCGCGTTGCGTCGCCTCGCGTCGCGTTTCTTCGCCTGTTTGCTTTGGTTACACGTACCCGTCGTCGCGCTCATCGCCCACGCAAGCGGCATCCCGATGTTCGGCACGGCTCTGGTCATGAGCCTAGCGGCGGTCATCGGGTCAGCCGCCGCGCTCCTCGGCGGCGACAAACTCTACGCGCGCTTGACGATCGCGGCCGCTTTGACGGTCGCGCCCATGCTGATGGTTCATGCCGGGTACCGCCCGTTGCAGATCGATTGGCATCTGTATTTCTTCGTCATCTTCGGAATGCTGGTCGCTTACGTCGATTGGCGCCCGATCGCCGTGGCAGCCCTTGCGGCAGTCTTCCATCACGCCTTCCTCCATGCAATTTTTGCAGAAACCGGCGTGCGGGAGTTCGGCGGGGCGCACGTCGCGGTAAACGACGGAATCGTTCTGGTCGACGCGCTCGTGCTCTTTTGGATCGTCATGCAGATGCGCCGGCTCATCATCGGGTCCACCCAGGCGTTACAAAGTTCCCGCGACGCTCTGGCCCGGGCGGAGTTGCTCCGATCCGTCGTCGTGCACGCGAGCGATGGCGTCATCATATCTGAGGTTCCACGCGGGGAGAACGGCGAGATCGACTTCGACCGGCGGCACGTCGTGTATGCAAACGAAGCGTTGGCCGCCATTACCGGTATTCCGGTCGCCGACATTCTGGGCAAGCTCTTCGACTCGACGATATCGATCCAGCGGGATTCTGCCCAATTCACGGCAGCGCTCGAAGCCGCGGTGCGTCACGAGCCGGCGAAGGTCGAAATGACGTGGTGCGTTCCCGATGGCCGCGAACTCGAAGTCGAGGCATCCTTCGTCGCGATGGACTCGACGGACGGCACCCACGTCCATTTGGTCGCCGTCGTGACCGATCTCACCGAGCGCCATCGCAACGCTCGGGCGGCCGTTCACACGCAACTCCTCGAACGGCAGAACGCGGTGCTCGAGACGCAGATTCGCGAACGCCGGATCGGCGAGGAACGCCTTGCGTATGCCGCATATCACGACGAACTGACCGATCTGCCCAACCGCCGCCTGCTCCGCGAGAAGCTCAGTAGCGCCCTCGCCGTACCCGACGGCCACTGCGCGGTGCTCATCTGCGACATCGACCACTTCAAGAGTGTCAACGGGGCTCTGGGTCAGGACATCGGCGACGAACTTCTCGTCGCGGTCGCCCGTCGACTCGACGAAATGCTCCGTAGTTCCGACACGCTGGCCCGCTTCGGCGGCGACGAATTTGCGATCCTCGTGGACGGCGCGACGAACGAAGATCTCGTGGCAATCGCCAAGCGGGCACTCGCGCAAGTGGCCATGCCCTTTTACGTCGACGGACATGAAATTTATTTGACCGTCAGCATCGGCGTCGGGCTTAGCGAGACCGCGAGCGGCGATACGGCCAACGTCCTGCGCAAAGCCAGTCTTGCGATGCACCACGCAAAGCTGCTCGGGCGAGCGCGCGTGGAGTTCTTTACGCCGGAGCTCCTCAAGGCGACAGAACGTCATCTCCACCTGGAAACCGAACTGCGTCGCGCGCTCGAGCGTTCGGAGATGCACGCATTCTATCAACCGATCGTCGATCTCAAGAGCGGCACGCCCGTCGGATTCGAGGCGCTGGCGCGCTGGATCAAGCCGAATGAGGGAACGATTCCGCCGGACGATTTCATTCCGCTCGCCGAAGACACGGGCATCATCGTGAAGTTGGGCCGGCATATCCTCGAATCGGCGTGCCGCGATCTCTGCCTCTGGAGCAAAGCGCTTCCGCAGTTTTCCGGGCTCTGGGTAAGCGTCAACGTCTCGCCCGTACAGATGCGGGACGGCGACTTCACCGCGAGCGTTACCGAGGCATTGGTCCGCAACGGCTTAGCCGGCAATCGACTCCACCTCGAGATCACCGAAACAACGATCGCCGATCTCACTCTGATCGAGCCGATCCTGGCCCGGCTGCGGGGCCTCGGCGTCCACATTTCGATCGACGATTTCGGCACCGGCTACTCGTCGCTTCGTTATCTCGATCAGCTTCCGATCGATAGTCTCAAGATCGACCGTTCGTTCGTGAGCGGGCGAGGCGACGGGATCGCCAATCTCAAGATCACCCAAACGATCGTGAGCCTCGCGCGCGAACTCGGGCTCGACGTCGTTGCGGAGGGCGTCGAGACCGAATCGCAGGCGCAGACGCTTCGCTTCCTCACCCGCTACGGCCAAGGATACCTATTCGGCCGGCCGGCGGATGCGGTCGCTTCGCTCGCCTATCTCAAAGCGCTTACGCCGGCCCTCCGGCCCGCCCGCCGGCCCGCCGTGTAGTCCTTAAGCCCGCGAACCCGCCGGCTCCGGTTTCTTCGCCGCACCGAAAACGGTACGGATCTGCTCGTTGAACGCAGGGATGTCGTCGGGCTTGCGGCTGGTCACGAAATTTCCGTCGACGTTGACTTCCCGGTCGACCCAGGTTGCGCCGGCGTTTTTTAGATCGGTTTGAATCGATGGCCACGAGGTCAAGGTGCGGCCCTTCAGCACGCCGGATTCGACGAGCGTCCACGCCGCATGACAGATGGCGGCCACCGGTTTGCCCGCATCGAAGAACGACTTTGCGAAGGCGACCGCTTGGGGGACCGCGCGCAGTTGATCCGCGTTGAGCGCACCGCCCGGCATCAAGAGCGCGTCGAAATCGTTCGGATCGGCCGAGCCCAGAGCCAGGTCGACGGCAACCGTATCGCCTTTATCGTGATGGACGAACCCTTGGATGGAGCCGCCCTTCGGTGCCACGATCGTGGTCGTCGCGCCTTCGTTCTTAAGGAATTTGACCGGCTCCACGAGCTCGGCTTGCTCGAAGCCTTCCGTCGCCAAAACCGCGACGCGGAGTCCGGAGAGATCGTGTTGTTTATGCATGGCAACGGTATGCCCGAGACGCGCCTCGCTAAAACTGCGGAGGCGCGGCGATCGCGGACGACGTACCGGGTATCGGGTAAGATCGGGCCGCTTTGCCGGCCGGCAAGCAGGTCACGGCCGCCGGCGCCCCGCGCAGTCGCCGGCGTATAATGCTTCACGGCGTTCGTTTAAAGGTGAAACGTCTGCCAGACGTATGGCGAGAAGCCCGACGCCGCGGCCTGCTCACCGCGGGCGAACATTGCGTCGAGGACGCTCTGCTCGCTGAACGCGTAAACGTCCGGGGCTAGGGGCTTTAGGGGCCGTACGTAACGGATGCGCACGGCGGGACGTTCGCCGTACGTGGCAGCTCGCGAGCGCTCCTCGAGCGATTGAAAGTAGATGTCGCGCATCGCCGTCTCGAGGATGTCGCGCTGCATCGTTCCATAGGCGCCGAACACGACGGCGATCGCGTTGGGATACTCCGTTCGACCGCTCTTGGCATCGACCAGAATGACGTCGACGTTGTTCGCGACGCTCCGGGCGATCGAGACCGCCGCGTTACTCACGATCGATCCGTCGATGTACACGCCGTCGGTTCCGTCGACCATCGGCAGCACCACCGGGTCGAAGACGGCGGGAATAGCCGCCGACGCCAAGATCGCTCGATGCAGTATTTCGTCGCCGGCCGGACGGACGACGGTGGTTGCTCCCAGGGCCACCTTGATGTTGTGCGCGATGCCGCTTGGTATATGGCGGCTCATGTCCGCCGGCAGACGGTAGAAATACTCGCCCGACTGCGTCGTCATGTTGGTGACGGCCCAGACCATCGGGGTCAGGACCGGGGTCCGCGGATCCATGTGCGCGTGCATCCATTCCAGGATCGGTGCGCTTTGGGCCATCGCTTGTTCGTGTTGCGAGGCCGCGAGCGCGAAATGCACGTAATCGTAGATTTTGTCGCCGGCGAATGCCTTGGGTTCCATGATGGCCGCATACTTGCGCTTCAACTCGACGATATGCGCGCTCGCAAGCGTCGCCCACGCGCTGCGTAGCGCCGTGTATTGGCCTGTCGAGACGAACCACGCATTGATGGCTCCGATCGACGATCCGCAAACGAGACCGTACGGGTGCAACGGCTCGCCGTCCGCTATGTGTCCTCGCTCCGCGAGCGCGCAGATGATCCCCGCTTGGAAGGCACCGCGCGCACCGCCGCCGCTAAGGACGAGCGCATGGCTCGCGGACCGCTGCTCTCGGCCCGTTGCGTCAGCGGCCGGAATCGCAGCCGTCGCAATCGCGGCACTCGGTCCGGCCGTCGCGGCGGCACCGACCGCAGCGAGAAAGCGTTTGCGGGTCGAAGCCATAGTGTCGAGCGACCTTCCGGTAGCGTAGCGCCGCAGTCCTAAGGGCCAGAGTATGACGCGCCGGACGCCCCAAAGCCATCCCGTTAATTCACGATATGCTTCGGCGGGCACGTTATCATAAGGTGAGGTGTGAATCCGCAGGCAATCGAGTTCCGGACCTAAGATGACGACCGCAGATCGGCGGTATCACTTTCCGGTCACCCGTCTCGGCGAGATCATGCGTCCGGAGCCGAATCGGCCGCACGAGGCATGGGGCGTCCTCAATCCCGGCGGCGTGCGGGCAGCCGACGGAACGATGCACCTGTTTCCCCGCGTGATCGCCGAAGGTAACTACTCGCGCATCGCGCACGCTCGCGTGCGCTTCGAGGACGATCGTCCGGTGGGAGTCGAGCGGCTAGGCATCGCTTTGGAACCGCACGAACCGTATGAGGTCACGCAGGGCGGCGGTGGTGTGGAAGATGCGCGCGTCGTTTACGTTCCTTTGTTGAAGCGCTTCGTCATGACGTACACGGCTTCCGTGCCGCACGAAGCGAAGATCGCTGTCGCCGTTTCCGAAGACCTTCAAACGTGGAAACGGCTGGGCGTCCTCCACTACGCGCCCTTCCGTCGCCGTTGGGGGCGCGAACTCACCGGAAACAAGGACGGCGCCTTCTTTCCGGCGCCGGTGCTCGACCCGAGCGGCGTCCGTTCCTTTGCGATTCTGCACCGCCCGACCACGCGCATCCACGTGCATCTCGGGGTCCGCGAGCTGATTCGTCCGGCGTTGGGAGTCTTCAAGCACGAGAGCCTTTGGATTTCGTACGTTCCCGTCGACGCCGTGCTCGCCGACCTCGCTGCGCTCACGCAAGTCGGCAATCACGAACACGTGATGTCGGCCGCCTCGCCTTGGGAAGCCGAGAAGATCGGTACCGGCGCGCCGCCCGTGCGTCTGCCCGGCGGCTGGCTGCTGATGTATCACGGCGTGTCGGGTAAGGACGAAAACCGCCGGTATGCGATGGGCGTCGCAGTCCTCAATCTCGAGCGCCCCTCGTGCGTCGTGTACCGCTCGCCGGAACCGATTCTGTCGCCGGATGCAAATTACGAGCGCGACGGCCTCGTGTCCAACGTCGTCTTTCCCTCAGCCACCGACCTGCGCGGCGATAATTCGCTCGACGTCTACTACGGTGCTGCGGATCGCGTCATTGCCGTCGCCCGCGTGGGCCTGCCGAGCGAACTGACGAGCGACGCTCGAGCGGACGGCATTCTCGCCCGAAGCTGAAATCTACACGCGCCGGTGAAACGCTCCCGGTATGAGCGCGTCGCGCGAAGGCTTGGCATTACTCGCTCTGCGTCTCGTCCTCGGTGCGGCAGTGGTCGCTCACGGGATCGGAAAACTCAGTCATGCGCTGGACTTCGGCAACGGATGGGCCGTCTTCCAAATCGTTGCGGGCGGCGCCGTCGTGCTCGGCGTGCTCACCCGCGTCGCCGCCTTCCTCATCGCGGTGGAAATGGCGGTAGCGATCTTCTTTTCACTCGTGCCCCACGGTGCGCCGTTCGTTGCGCCGGCCGGGCGGTTGAGTTTCGAGCTGCCGCTGACCGAGCTCGCGATCGGCTTCGCTTTGGTCGTCCTCGGTCCCGGCCCACTCTCGCTCGACGCTCGCCGCAGCGGCGGCGGGCGAGGTTCAGCGCTGCGCGGCCGAAGCGGCCGGCGCTGAACGGCGGACGGCTAGATACCGGCGTACCACTCGTACCCCTGGTCTTCCCAATAGCCGCCCTTACCGCCGAAGATGGGGCGGAAGTCCGAGACCAGGGCGATGCGCTGCACCCACTTCGTGCTCTTGTACGCTAGTTGCGTCGGGATGCGCAGACGAACCGGGCCGCCGTGGTCGGGATCGATCGGTTTGCCGTTGAGATCGAGCGCCAATTGCGTCTGCGGATGCGTCGCTTGAACGAGGTTGATGCTGCCGTAGAATTGCTGCCCGCTGTCGTCGTGATCGAAGGAATAGAAGACGACGTAGCGCGCCTCGGGTTTTGGGCGCACGAGCGCGAGGAATTTCGCGAGCGGAACGCCGCCCCACTTTCCCACGACGCTCCACCCTTCGACGCAGTCGTGGCGCGTGATTTCGCTCAACGACGCGAGCGCTCGCAGTTGCCGCAGATCGAAAGTTTGCGGGTGCTCCACGAGCCCGGACACCGCCAGCTCGTAGTTCCGAAAGCCGCCGTCGACGAGCGCGCGGTAGGTCGCGTCGACGGGCGTCGGGTCGCCGTTGGTCGGGTAGTCGCGATCGATATCGCTTTCGTTGTAAAGCTTCGCCCGGCCGTGCGTCCCGATGACCGCCAGATTGAGGTTCTCGGCGACGTCGAGCACGCGCTTGACGCCCGCGTTTTCATTGAGCGCGTTCCTCGTCGAATCGCACCCGGCGAGCAGCGCTGCCGTCGCGCCTAGAAAGAGACTCCGTTTCATTTTCCGGTTCCCTCGTTCTTGCCGAGGCGATACGTACCGAGCGTCATCGAACGCATGTTGTTGAAGAATCCGGTGCTCGCAACGAGAAACACGTGCCCGAAGAGAAACGCGACGAGCGCGAGCGTCGCGAGAAAATGCCACGTTCGCGCGAATTGCCGGCCCCCGAGAAGCGTGGTGAGCGGCGCCGCGAAGGCGTCGACGCCGGGCGAAAGCGCGAGTCCGGTCAGCACGATGAACGGGCAGAGAACGAAGAGGACGACCGTGTAGCCCGCCTTCTGCAGCGGATTGTACTTACCGTGCGGCGGCGGGTCTTTGCGAAGCCGCAAATAGTAGGCTTGCATCGGCCACATCTTCGGAAAATCCGCGGGCCGTACGATCAGCAGCGCGAGGTCGCGACGCAGCAGCCCCACGACGAGGTAGATCGTTCCGGTGAGAACCATCACCCAGCCGAAAAAGAAGTGCCAGACCCGGGCGCCCGCGAGGTCTTGATACGCGGGCCAGGTCAGCCACCCCGGAAAGGCCCGCGGCGCTTCCCCGCCCTGGCCGTCATCGGTGTATCCGAAAACGTGCGTGGTCGTAAAATTGTGACCGAAGACCGTGGTCACGCCGGCATGACTCCCGTCGGGCTTATCCACGCTGCCGAACGCGAGCACGCGATGCGCCGGATTGCTCAGATCGGAGGCATCGAGGTACGGCGCGGCGTTGAAAATGGCGAACCCGCTGAGCACCAGGAGCACGAAGGCGAACGCCCCGAGCCAGTGCGTGAGACGCACGGTGACCGAATGCCGGAAAACGACCGGGCCTCGAGCTGCGCCGGGTTCGGCGCGCGCCGGCGCGCTTGGAGCGGTGGAGTCCATATCGCTCACTATAACGCTTCCGGCGACGAATGGATTGTAAGGGAGCCGACGCCCCCTCGCGAAAGCCGCCGGGATGGAGCCGTCGCATCTCGCCGTTCGTTCCGCCGCCGGCGTCGCGACCGTCACCCTCGAGCGTCCCGAGGTCCGCAACGCCTTCAACGCGGAGCTTATCGCCGAACTCGAGCAGACCTTCGAGGCCCTCGGCGGCGACCAGAGCGTTCGAGCAATCGTTCTTGCCGGGGCGGGCAAGACTTTCTGCGGCGGAGCCGACGTCTCGTGGATGCGCGCGTCGCTCGAGCTTTCCCGTGAGGCAAATGTCGAAGACGCGCGGGCGATGTCGCGGATGTTTCGCACGATCGACCGCATCGGGAAACCGGTCGTGGGCAAAATCCATGGCGCGGCGCTCGGCGGCGGTGCGGGACTCGTCGCCTGCTGCGACGTTGCGATCGCTTCGGCCGACACGATCTTCGGCTTCACCGAAACCAAGCTCGGCATCATGCCGGCGGTGATTTCGCCGTTCGTGCTCGCCAAGATCGGACGTTCGCACGCCCGCGCGCTGGCGCTGACGGGCGAACGATTCGGGGCTGCCCGCGCCCTTGCGATCGGTCTCGTGCACGAGGTCGTGCCGGAGGCGGCCGCTCTCGACCCCGCGATCGAACGGGTACTGGGCGAGATTCGCTCGGCGAGCCCGACGGGTCTCGCTGCGACGAAAGCACTCTTCGCGGACGTCGCGCAAAGCGACTATGATGCGACGCTGGAACTCACGGCGCAAGCGATCGCGGCGCAGCGCACGAGCCGTGAGGGTCAGGACGGGTTACGCGCGTTTCTCGAAAAACGCAAACCCGCATGGGCCACGTGAAGCCGCGCATCCGGCGGATCCTCATCGCCAACCGCGGCGAGATCGCGATCCGCATCGCTCGCGGCGCGCGCGAAGCGGGAATCGTGCCGCTCGGAGTCTATTCGGAGGCGGACGCCGGCGCCTTGCACGTCGCGGCGATGGACGACGCCGTCCTCATCGGACCGGCCGCCGCCGCGGAATCCTATCTCGATATCGTGCGCGTGCTCGGCGCCGCGAGCAAACTCAAAGCCGACGCCATCCATCCCGGTTACGGGTTTCTCTCCGAGCGCGCGGCGTTTGCGCGTGCCGTTCGCGACGCCGGGCTCACGTTCGTCGGTCCGACGCCCGAGGCGATCGCCGCGGTGGGCGACAAGATCGAAGCGAAGCGGCGGGCGCGCGCGAGCGGCGTGCCGGTCGTACCCGGCTACGACGGCGACGATCGCTCCCGCGAGCGGCTGCGGGCGGAAGCCGCGAAGATCGGCACGCCGCTCCTGATCAAGGCGAGCGCCGGCGGCGGCGGGCGCGGCATGCGGGTCGTCGACGACCTCGCCCGGTTCGACGAAGCGCTCGACGCCGCGGAACGCGAGGCGCTCGCGGCTTTTGGCGACTCGACTGTTCTACTGGAGCGTTATCTGCTTCGCCCGCGCCATATCGAATTTCAGATTCTCGCAGACGAGCGCGGCAATATCGTTCATCTCGGCGAACGCGAGTGTTCGATTCAGCGCCGCCATCAGAAACTCGTGGAAGAGGCGCCCTCGGTCGCCGTCGACGTCGAATTACGCACGCGCATGGGCGATGCTGCGGTGCGCTTCGCGCGCGCGGTAGATTACACCAATGCGGGCACGGTCGAATTCATGCTCGACGCCGCGGGCGCATTTTATTTTCTCGAGATGAACGCGCGCTTGCAAGTCGAGCACCCGGTCACCGAACTCGTCACCGGCATCGATCTCGTGCGCGCGCAATTCGCGGTCGCAAACGGCGAACCGCTGGGTTTCGCGCAGGAAGCCGTCGCGACGCGCGGCTGGGCGATCGAAGTCCGGATCAACGCGGAGGACGCCGGGCCCGCCTACCTCCCCGCGACGGGGCGCATCGCCGCGTTTTCGGCGCCCGGCGGTGAAGGCATCCGGCTCGATGCGGGGGTCGGCAGCGGCAGCGAGGTTTCGATCTATTACGATTCACTGCTCGCGAAACTGATCGCGTACGGCTCGGACCGGCCGACCGCAACCCGGCGCCTCCTAGGCGCGCTCGACGCGTTTGCGATAGACGGGTTGCCGACCAACATCGGCCTGCAAGCGCGCATCGTGGGCAGCGAAGCGTTCGCCGCGGGTGACCTCACGACGTCGTTTCTCGCCGAGCACCCCGAGGTCGCGCGCGAAGACGACCCGCAATTCGAGCGCGCGACGGCCCTGCTCGCCGTGAGCGCGGTCGCGCTCGACCCGCGGGCGTTCCGTATTGCGAGCATGGGAATTCCGGTCCGCTTGCAAGGCCCGCGCGGGATCCGCTCGTTCGTCGCGTCGCGAATCGCGCGAGATCGCTGGCAGATCACGGGCGACCTCGATTGCGACGCGTGGCTCGAACGCTCCGGGCCGCGAATCGTCGTCGAACCGTTGGCGGATGCCGCGGCCGGCGCGCCGGCCGGCGAACGCTTTGCCGGCGAGGCCGGCGTCGATTCGGACGGCGTAACGGTCCGCTACGCGGGCCGCACGGCGCGCCTTACATTCGCGCCCGCGCCCGATCTCGCAAGCGCTGCCGGCGCCGCTACGCAAGCGGGTAGCGATGCGGTCGCCGCCCCCATGCCGGGCAAAGTGCTTGCGGTTGCCGTGAAGCCGGGCGACCTCGTGTCCGCGCGGGATCTGCTCGTCGTACTCGAGGCGATGAAAATGGAGCACCGAATCGAAGCTTCCCGGGATGGGCGGGTTAAGACGGTCGCGATCGCTCCCGGTGCGCTCGTCGCCGCCGGAGCCCCGCTCGTCGAACTCGAACCGGTCGGCTCGGAGGTGAACGCGTAATGAGTGCCCTGTCGCTGTCGTCCTTGCCCGAGCGCGTGAAGATCTGCGAAATGGGGCCGCGCGACGGGCTGCAAAACGAAAGCACGGTCGTTCCCGCAGCCGCGAAGATCCGGTACGTCGATCTCCTCTCGGCCAGCGGCCTGGCCGTCATCGAAACGACGTCGTTCGTTCGCCCGAACGCGATTCCGCAACTCACCGACGCCGAGGAAGTGATGGCCGGCATCGCGCGCCGTCCGGGCGTCACGTATCTCTGCCTCACGCCCAACGCACGCGGACTCGAGCGGGCGCGCTCCGCCGGCGTTCGCGCCGTCGCGGTTTTTACCGCGGCCTCCGAATCGTTCACAGCGCGTAACATCAACATGTCCATCGGCGAATCGCTGGCCTCGTTCGCGACGGTCGTCAAAGCGGCGCGCGCTGAAGGCATGTGGGTCCGCGGCTACGTTTCCACGGCGTTCGGGTGCCCCTATGAAGGCGAGGTTCCGGGCGAAAACGTCGTCCGCGTCGCTAGCGCACTTGCCGAGATGGGCGTCGATGAAATTTCGATCGGCGATACGATCGGCGTGGCGACCCCGAATCAGGTGGTCGCGCTCGCGGGCGCGCTGCAGGCCGAACTACCCGTCGAGCGGCTCGCGATGCACTTTCACGACACGCGCGGCACGGCACTCGCCAACGTCGTCGCGGCACTGCAAATGAACGTTGCGATTTTCGACAGTTCGAGCGGCGGCCTCGGCGGCTGCCCCTACGCGCCCGGCGCGACCGGTAATCTTGCAACCGAAGACCTGCTTTATATGCTCGACGGCATGGGCATCGCGACCGGCGTCGACCTCGAAGCGATCTGCGACGCCACGCGTTACATCGCCGGCGTCATCGGTCGCAACGTCGCTTCGCGCACCTACAATGCCCGCGAAGCCGCCGCCGCTCGCGTAGCCGCCGCCACCCGCGTCCCCGCATGACCCCGCACCCACGCCCCGATTTTCAAAGCGGGCATCGCCGCCCCGATTTCAATTGAACGTAAACCGCTTTCCGGCGGTTATGGCCGCTGCCGCGCACGGCCAAATTTTGGCCGACAATGCCGCGGGCGCGCAACTTCCGGATTCCGCACTCGAGCGATTGCAACGCTATCTCACGTACGATAATTCGCAACGCGGCGCTATCTTCACGCGGACGCGCG
>Ga0116227_10005549_pt1 | contig 26468 bp, 18 predicted proteins | sample S1TSphgellanicum_FD_89693 | JGI IMG/M metagenome (GOLD analysis project Ga0116227, IMG submission 89693) | Host-associated microbial communities from peat moss isolated from Minnesota, USA - S1T2_Fb - Sphagnum magellanicum MG | ecosystem: Host-associated > Plants > Peat moss > Unclassified...
CCCGACTTTTAATGGTCGGGAGTCAAATTGCCAGTTTGACTCCCAGCCCTTCTTTTGCCCATAACTTGGGCTGCAGATGTCCGAATTGCCAATGCGAGGGCATTTTCGATATCTACGTTTGAAGACCTTTCTAATGACATCAAGAACACCCTAATGCGAGGTTTTTTGCCCCTTGCTGTCGAGCTCTGAACATTCGGGAGTCCCGGAAGACTCCCAACCTCCAACTTTTCCAAGTGTTGGGCTTCACCCCCACACTTGGCCAAAGTGGGGTTGCGACACTCCGAAAAGTGGGAAAATGGAGTCCTCTGGGACTCCTGAAAACTTAGAAGACGATTTGAGGGGTCAAATCTCCTCGCCTTGGTGCATTATTTATATCAATGGAAAGCTCTTGAAGCGTAGATGTCCAAAATGGCCTCGCATTGCCCATTTGGAAATCTGTAGCCCAAGTTATGGGCAGAAGAAGGGCCGGGAGTCAAATTGTCAATTTGACTCCCGACCACTAAAAGTCGGGAATCGACTCCCGACGTTGCCTCAAAGAGTGTGACATGGCGTTGGAAAGCTCTCAACGAGAGCTATAGCTTTAATTTAGAGCTCATCCCAATCTAAGTTCGGGGCGAGGAGCTACGACCATCCAAAGTCCTAGGACTCCAACCCGGGACAGTTTTGGGACTCCAACTTGGGAGTCCCGGGAAAAAGAGCCATTCGGATGTAGCCTCCGTGGTGAGACGTAGAGAATACTATATGGGGGAAGGTGGTGGCTTCCCTCGAGTCCGGGCCATGGTGAGTCTTGTGTGTAAAAGTGCCCGTGGCTTGTCCCAACACCCAAGGGTGTTCCTGAATGCTAACTAACCTTCTTGTGGTTGGTTTGGATGCAGATTCAAGCTTGATCTCCTAGTCCATCTTCCTAGTCTAATCCTGGGACTTCTAGCATGCCCCTCTACCCAGTCTTTAGTGCTGGAAGTCAGGAGCGCCCCTCAAATTCCAACTTTCCGCAACTCAACACCGTTGGACTCTCAAGTGGGTTCAACTCGGGACTTGGGAGTGTGTCAAACTTCATGATCTCATTATTCTATGACATGGCTTCACCTTGTTGCACCACAAGGGCTTGAAAGGTATCAAGGAAGGCCAAAAAATTCTTTGGACATCTTGTCCATCTCTTTTCAATTCATTTCTTTTTGTTGCGCCTTGGAAGACCTATCCACTTTTTAACGGTCCAAGGCCCATTTGCCCCCTTTACCCTTTATGGGTTGATTAAAGGGAACTAATAAGGAATCATCATCCATTGGATTCCTTTGAAGAGTGTAGGTACACATGTATTGGTGGTTCTTTGCTTGGTTCAGAAACTTTTTCCTTCCCCTTGTTTTTCTTAGGAGTCGTAGGAGGTTTTTTTACCGATGAGTCCATGTTCACCTTAGTTCCTCCTTTATTATGGGCAATGGGGGAAGGAGTATTTTCTTGGACCAATGCTTTACTTGGCCCAACCCCATCCTTCCCTTTTTCCTTCTTACTCTTTTAAGGAGGAGCCATTTCTTATTTCCTCCTCCACCAAGTCCTTTAGATTTTGGACCTCATCCCAAAACAACTCATCCTCCACCAAACTTTCACCTAAGGTGACAAGTTCTTCAATTTATGTCTTCTCCTTTTTAATCTTGTACTTCCTCTTTGTTTTAAAATCCACCACTACCATTGTGTTCAGTGCTAGTTATTTCAAGGCCATTTGCATTGAGAATTGCCTTACAATGCTTTAGAGGTTTTTCTAACGACTCAAGGAACCTACTTTGATATCAACTATTGTACACAAATTCACCTTGGCATTCCCGTGCCCATGCCTCCATTCATGCACCTCATTAAGCATTTAAACTACATGCACATGGCAAACCACACACTGGTGAGATTCAACATTCAAATTTGTCTCATAACCCATGGCTAGCCCTGACCTTTAGATGGGTGGGACTCAACCCATTATGGACTTCCCAAGTGGTCCAAAGCCTATCACTCGAGATTACCATCTTTCATCTTCTAGCCTAACCATAGACATGTTTAATCCAAAGACTTGGCACGTCAAAAACATTTCCTTGACCCCCCTTCTTCGAACCCTCATTCACCAGCACCTATGTGGTTGATGAGTGTTATCAAACTAGGAGTTGAACCTGGCCTACCACTTAAATTCACAACCTAAGTTGCCACGAGGGTTACCTTGTGGTGGTCCGGACTTGGGCTTTGATTAGGTGCATCCTCATTTGAAGGTCTGCCTAGAAAGGCGTGTCACTACCTTTCAAGTACCATGCCCACCCCATGCACTTTCTTGGTCTCTCGTTATTTTTCTTTTGTGTTATTGGTATGTCATTGTTGGTATGTGTTTTGTGTTTGTCCCCTCGCCCCTCCCCCTACATTTCACCTTGTGCATGAATTACAAGTGTGGAAGTCAAAACTTGTCAGCAACAAGTTTCATCTAAGTAAATGTTTTTCCACTTGTTTATAATTTTTCTAATTCTTTTTTTTTGTCTTTCGTCTTTTCAAAAAAAAATTGAAAAAATATATATAATGTAATACATAAATTATTATTATTATTATTTTGCATAGTAACTTTCTTTCAACATTCCCATTTCACGAACTTTTTTTCCTACATGTTTTGCACTATTGTGAAAGGAGAGAAATGTGAATATTTGCTTTTATAAATGCTTGCACATTTGTGTTTCGGTAATATTTTAGTAGCTCATAGAATTTTTTGATTATTTTTTCTACTCTTTTGGTAAAATTTCTTGTGGAAATTGAAAATCAAACAATCATCTCAAAATGAAAACAAGCTAGAAATGACAATGGACATGAAATAATTATGGAGGATGTTGTAATGAACAAACAAGCAATACAAGAACAATATGAAAATCATGAAATCCTGCAAATAGAAGTCAACATTAATCCAAAAATACAAGAAATAAAAATGAAAAAATTCCATACATGACTGCATTATGTTGGTCATTTTATTGTGTGAATAATTACAAGGAAATTGATGTCAAATGTCTTCCAACCATGAAATGCATCCTTTGTTACATGAATATAACCAAAAGAAGGTTAATTTTATGCAATATAACAAATGGAATAATTGCATTGAGAAAACATGTGTTTACAAGCCATTTTATCATTGTGAAAATGTTTGAGGAGGAAATGAACATTCCTTTGAAAGGAGAAAGAAATAGAGAGCCTACTAAAAAGATATTTAATCTATTTAATATTTCAAATTTCAAGTTTTTGTTGCAAAAAAACCTTTCAAGAAAAATGAAGTCTAGCAAAAACAATTTATGAAAGATTTGGACCTTTTAATTATCAACAATCATTTGTCCATGCAATTTGTGAAAAGTCTATGGTTGAAGTGTTTTAGTATGCATTTATGTCTAAGAATTGTTTTGCCTTCTAAAAAATGGGTTTCACAAGAAAATTTTACTTGAATTGGTGGAGGAAACTAAACAATTTTATGTTTTACCATCTTTCATGTCATTATGATGACGTATGGACATAAAAATTCACCCATGATACTTTTTCATTTGTGATTTTTTGAGGGTTAATTGGCAACCAAAGCACATTACAATTAGATTTTTTGCAACCATAAATACTATTGCACAATCTTTAACCAAAACTTGAATTGAATTGTAGAGAAAAGTATCATTTAAAGGAGAATTTTTTTGCTTATGTGAAGGATGAAAGGTTTAACTTAAATATTATGATTTTGCACTTTAAAATCAATTGTAAATTGCAACCTTTTAGGTTTGGAAGAAAATTTATAGGGCACTTATTTTGGTCATGCATTTTTTAACGCCTGCCAATATGTTACAACTTATGAAAAAAATTATGAAAACTTGACATATGTATCTATCAAGGTTACATAAAGGCGATTCATTAAAATTTATAACTTGGCTCAAAAAATCAAGGAAAGGCAAACAAGAGTGGATTTAAAGCTTGTGTTGACTTTAACCTTCCCCAACAAAAATCAAATATTCCAATGAAATCAAGGTAGATTTTTCAATTTGAAAATCCTTTTTATAAATTCAATTTCTTTTTAAATTCTTGATTTTTTAATTAAAAAACCATATTTATTTGCTTTTGTAGATATGCTAGCAAAATCATCATATTTTAGAAATTTTTACAATTTGCAAGGATGATGTTACATTTTATTACAACAAACAAAGTTTTATCAATATGATTGCTCAAGTTCCACCTACTTTAGCATGGCACATACCAAATTATTGTTAATTACTTTTCATTTGGTGTATTTGTTTGTGTTCTAAACCAATTCAAGGATCATCATTCACAAAATGATGCACTACATTTTATCATATTTGTGAGTTTGAAATTGAAAGGAAAAATGGATATTCCACCTTTAAGAACTTATTGGAAAAGGATTCAGGTGTTATTCTTGAATTGATTTGTTTAACTTCCAACATTAGAAAAGAGTCTTGTGGCATTTTTGATTCTTTTATTTCCATTTTGAAAAAATACAAAGAAAAAAAATCCCTATATGATGTCTTTGATGTTGGATCTTAAGTTTAAGAATTTTTGTTTAATGTCCTCCTTTATTGATTGTGAGTAAGGTGTGGCCTTTATTGAAGAAAATGATAGGTTTTTACATTCTATTTTCTTGAATGTCATCATCCATTGGTTAAATTAAAAAATGACATTGTTGATCAAAGAATGGATGAAGATTGCAACTTGGATATCTTTGAAATGATGATAAGGAGAAATGAATTAGCAAAAAAACTTGTCAAATAAAGCTTTTGATTTTCAAACAATATAAAAAAGATGTCAAAGATATCAAATGTTCTTTTCATTGGTGGGAGAAGCATGAATTTATGTTTCCTACCATTGGATTTTTTTAATATGTAATCCTAGGGATCATTGGTTCACAAATTTAGAATGAAAAAATGTTTTTTCAAATTTTAAAACTTATTTGTTTAAGAAGATGTGATTTGCAATCAAACAATTTAAACAAGTTGATTTTTGTGAACAATAATTGGCCCATGCCCCAAGGGTTGGTTGTAAATCCTTTTTTCGATCAATAAAGCTTGTAACTTGATGTAATTACACTATTACTTATGTAATTACTTAAGGGTTAAGTTTGGTAATTTACGTAGTAATTAGATTTTATAATTCAATTATGGTTTGGTTATAGCTTCAATTAATGTGCATGACTTTCACATGATGATTCATGTGAAAAGCTTTTACCACATTAATGTGCATGTTGAATCATATGAAAAGTTATGTGATGTGTACACTTTAGAAATTTTATTGTTTAGTTTCCTTTTGATTAATATATAAATGAGTGTTTTTGGCTTTTGAAAAAATACTTTCATTTAAAAAGAATAAGTTATTGTATAAGTGCAAACTTTTATGAAATATAATTATGAAGAGAATTGAAATTTTAGTCTTCAAAAGTTTTTGTGTAATTTATAATTTTATGAAATTCAAGAAAATGGTGTGGAATGATTGTTACACATTGAAAATAAAAAAATATTTGTGTAAATAAAAATATATATTTCCATAGTTATGTAATAAACATACATAGTTTCAGTCCTATATCCACTTGTTGATTTACAAGCTCATAATGATAAATGCAAAATTAGAAGAGTTAAATTTTTTTTTTGAAAGGAATGAAGTTGTGGCTCGATATAAAGTTGTAAATAGAAGAAAAAAAAAGTTGCAAAAAAATTCATCACTTTTTAATTATAATTCTATTTCTCAAAATTTCCTAATTTAAGTGTAAATGTTTACTTTTTTATTAATGAAATTTGACATTTGGGTTGTGAAATTGGATGAGAAAATCAATCGTTATTACATTTGTGAAACTGGTTTATTATGAAAAAATAAAAATCCTGATACCTTGGTCAATTCTCACCAACCCTAAATTTATATTTAAAAAAACCAGGCCAGTTTCCATACACCACCCTGAAAGAAAGACTGGAACTAATGATTTCTCTTAGAAAAAAGAGAGAACCGCCCAGCAGTGTTAAAACCAACAATGATTCAAATAGGAAATGTTTCATGAAATTCTCAAAAAATGAACTCACTTGAGACTAGCCTACAAGGGTTGAAGATTCCTGAAAATGTGTGAGGATATTGGGTTTGCATTGCTCCATACCATGTCAATAGCATGTCACTTAGTCTCATATGCTTTGCCCAACATTGTTCTCTTGGAAGTTATATAGCTGGGCCAATATTGGGACTTAACAGGTTTTAATGTTTGGAGTGTGGTGTTGGGGGGAGTCTTGAACCTTTCAGAACTTTTTTTTGTACTGGGCCAATCAAAGAAGCTCAATACAAAAAAATAATTCTGAGCTAACTATATGGATCACACTAACATGACATGGTTTGCAACAATACAGAAAAGAAGCTTGTTTTGGTCCCACAGCTAACCATAGTGGTTAACTCCTCTACTAACAATCCAATCCACATGAATGTACTCTACCTAGTAGCCCACCAAGTCCATTACTTACCTACATCATAAGTAGGGTGTTCTTAGGAAAGGCTATATTAGTCCAAGCCAAGAATAGTGGCACCCAATTTTAGGGATAGAATTTCCATGCAACCAATGTTGCAAAACCCCCTTCTATTAGGGGAGAGAACAATGGTCAAGCCAGAAAAAGGTGGAATAAATCATATCCACCTTGCCCAGTTGTTGCGATTAGGAACTAATGGCCAGCACAAAGTTGTGTATGGTCAGTCTCTGGAGTCTGTAAGTGGGTAGGCAGGCTGAGTTTGGCACATAGAAAAATGTACCTATGTTTTCCCCCTCTTTGGTGGAAGAGTTTGCTTTTCTTGCCCTTGAGATATGATCTTTGATTTACTCTCCTAACTCAAGAGATTTGGTGAGCATTCAAATTTCATATCCATAGCTGGCAACTAAAGAGAAACACCCAAAAACATGCATGGTGTGTGGAAAGGTGCACCATAAAGATTGTGGGGTCCTAGAGTTGAAGGTGATACAAGTCTCATCCTCTCAGCATGAAAATTTTGAAGATTTGCTGCTATCCTCTAGTAGCCACCTTAATGGCCAGCTAACCAGTGTTGGACAATTTTTAACCAAGCATGCTTCTATTTTGGGAAGGGAACCATATTTTTGGCTTTTATTTTGGGAAGGGAACCATATTTTGGCCTCTATGTTGGGGAGCGCCCAATGTTCCAAAGCAATCAAATAGCTCCTTTTGGAAAATTTGGTTGCAAAAAAGAGTTCCCAAGTTCTTGACATGTTCCTCAAAGAGTTCCCAATAGCACCTCACTTTTATCCCCTATGCTTTGGCAATTGTTGTCATCCTTTCATCTCTATAGGTGGGCGGCCAAAGGGGAGGAACTGTATACTTCAAAAGAAAACCTTCTATTTTGGGGAGCCTGCATAGCTCAAATTTTCTTGAGTGATGGGCCAATCAAATTGGATGATTGCCCCAAAAAAAAAAAAAACTTAGAATGTTTGAAGGCCCATTTGGATGATGAAATATGAACACCTTGGTTGGAACTCATTGTGCCATGTTTGAACTGGATATCTTGCCACAGTTCCAACATTGTGAATGTGATATCTTTCTGACCAATTCTCAGCTCTATAAGTAGCACACGAGTTCACATCATGGCCAGTACTTATGCTGCAAGCAAGTAAGTATGTGCCTCCAATTTCCTTCTAGGCTGTTTATCATCAGTTCAGGTCAAGGAGAGTACTTATAATTTACCCAGGCTGCATAGCTCAGCAATTGTTTTTCTTCCACAAATTTTTTTAATTGGGTGGAGGAATTTTTTGTGTTTTCTAGTGAAAATTCAACTAATTTTGGAAAAACAAATCCCCACATTTTTGATATCACAAAATTGGGGGTAAAAAAACCCTGTCCAGCCCAGCAGCACCTCTCCATAAGTACTCCCTGGTTTTCATGCTGCACAAGACTCCAGTGCCCCCTTCCTTAGGTTGATTTTTTTTCCAAAAAAGATTCAGGAAAAGAAACTAGAGAAGGAAAATAGAGAATCTTTTAAGGAATATTCCCTAATATATGATTTTCCCACGTGAAATCTTCAAAACAAAGTACAATTATTTGACACTGAAATGTTGAACTTGCCAAAATACTTACATACTCCAAACTTCAAACACATGCTCTAAACATACACACCACTCGTTATAGGGGAACACCCCAAGGTGCGATTTGCTCCATACATACGAGAAGGTATTTTCAATTGGGTGCCATGGACATGGATGGACATGGAACCATCATCACCTGGAAGCGTGACCAAGTAGACAAGAACCCCAAAATCTTAAACTACCCCAAATTGTGTCTGCAGCACAAGAGTATAATATTTGGTAAATTGCAAAAACACGTATCTAAGCTCTGTGATGAAAACCAAACAAAAATAGTTTACTTTTTAGAACACACACAAGTTGAACTGTACAAAATGGATTTTGCCCTTAGCTTACAGGGAAAAACAAATGACAAAACTCAACTACCTGGGCAACCTCAAAACCATCTGAAAAAGTCCCTTTGGTTTCCCAGTTTCTTTTGGAACCTTGAGGGGCCAGAATTCATGTTTTTTGGACCAGCATTCACGGGTTTGTAAACCAAGCACCAAATATTTGGAGCTTGATTACAGAAAGCTCAGAAATTGTCAATTGATGTTTTAACACTTTTACATAAGCAAACACATGCCATTCACAAAAACAGGTGCATTTGTCCAATTGGATTGTTCTTTGTTCAGCATCAACCCAATCATTTTGACAAAAGAATTTGGTTTTTTGACAAACACACTTATAGATTTTAGGAAAATTTGTATAGGTTAAATTAGAATTATTTTCCCAGTTTTTGGAAAAGTTCACCAAAATTTCAATATCACAAAATTATTAAAACAAAAAAAAAGAAGAAAGACCACCCTTGTTCCAATTGAGTAATGACTAAATCAAGGTGAACTTGCAATACAAAACACACTAGTCTTTCAGAGACTAATATAATGGACCCTCAATAAGGAGTCTGTAATGGGTGTCACACAAATGTGAACCTAAAATTAGGTGTTTGAATCACCTGTTATTATCATGTTGTATTATGCCCATCAGGATTAGGCTGTCTAAACATAGATTTCATTAGGCACTAATTGTGGTTTCCCATGTTGATTAACATTAACCCAGGTGTAGGAGATCAGTGTCTTGCAAAGAGCTCTTAAGTAGGTACTAGGTAGTAGGTATGTCCCAATATAGGTGCTTTTTTACTAGGGTAATGAGTTCCCAAATATAGGGCTCCCTTGAAGACACAAGTTTGAGCTCCAGGACATGAAGTGCACTATTGGTGTGATATGTATGGTAAGTATGGCATATCCCATTGTTGAAAGATGTGAGAAAGAAAAGGGTCCCATACTCACCTCCCCAGTTGAATATGCAAACCAGCTATCAAGTATGGATCCAACATAGATTTTATATACCTTCTTAACACTTTAAAAAGGATGCATCATTTCGTCTTTACACATATTGGATAAACAGAAGCAGCCATGGAACACAAAATAAAAAATTAGGAAGGAGAACCAATTATATCTTAGATTATCTCTTTGTAGCATGAGACTTTTAGTAACTTAGTATACATATAAATATATATACATATTATTTATTTATTTATATTTTTATGTTGTTGGAAAAAATGGACATATGACTCTCTCTTTTTTTTTTTTGGGGACAAACTCAGCTTATGGTGGAAAAAAATGTGTTTAAACCTCACATCATTGGATTAACCATAAACTTATATTAATATTTCCATTTGGTGGCCAAGTTTACAAGGCCATTTGTCTTCAACATTATTTGTGCATCTTATCATCATTTGTCCAACATAACCACCCAATTTGCAATTGGACCATCATATTGCATTTAGTTTAAAATTATGAATGAAACTCATAGGGCTTTTAATGTCCATCCTCAAAGAAGTGCCTTGAATTGTACAATTTAAAAGCATGACATTTAACATGGCCATGGTGGGTGAATCCCATAGCTATGTGTTTGAACATACCCACAAAGTAAAAACCCATTTGCCAAATCTTGATAACAACGTCTTTTGTTTTTAATCAACCTTTAAGGAGTGATATGCATACTTCAACATAATGTAAATTTAAATTTCATATGTCTAAAACTAAGATTGAAAACATGAAAAGGATACCTCAAGGTGATGATTTAGTGGTATGACCTTTGTTTGGTCCCACAAAGGTCTCATGTTCAAACTTGTTGGTGAGCAAGTGAAAGTCATGTTATGTCATTTGTCACTACATCTAACTTTGGGTATTGTCTTGTTAATTAGGTTTTGTGTTATTTTCCAAAAGAAAAAGAAAAATGAATGTAATGATCATCACATGCAAAGTGTTCTTAAACCCCAAGATGACAATCAAAGTTATGTTGTTTCTTTCTCCATTTTGATTAGCATTGTTTAACTATTCACATTACAATCCTAGGTTTTATTTGTTTAAATTCATATTTAATGTAACATGTGATTGGTGCAATAAGAATTCCTTGCAATTAATAAATCATTTTTTTCTTCTTGGAAATGTTGTAATCAAGTTTTTAAATTATTTATGTTCAAAGAACATTTTTGATTTCTTGAAATAACTAGTGTAAATTGTTAAACATGTGTATATTTATACCTAGGTGTACCTAACCATGCAAATGCTGGTATTGCATATATACTTGAATACATATGAATTTTGAATAAAAGAAACCTTGTTAATAAACATGGAACAAGTTATAATGTGTAAATTGTTGGGAGTCTAAACTTTAGAATTGAAACCATGGATAACTAATGCCAACATGTGAATCAACAATTAATGCACGCAAATATTGACAAGATAACCAACAATTGATAAACATCAATATAATGACAAGATAGCCAACAATATTTTGGTTGCCTACAAGGTGCTAATAACAAACTAAAATGTTGATAAGGTTAGAAGAACTGAGGAGGGGTGATAATTAGCAAGGGGTACCCCAAGTAGTTTGTTCTAGAAGTTTTTTCAAGAATTTTGAATGGAGCATTTCCACTTTGTCCAACTTTATGTGAAAGTGATTTCTATAGATGAAAAGGAAGTAACAAAAAGATGATGATGGGAACTTTTGGAGGAAAGGGGAACCATAGAAGTCGTGAAGATAAGAAGGGTTCATGGCATCTAGGGAGAGGGAAAAAACTAATCTTAATAAAATGAAAAGGGAAAAGAAAGAGGATGAGGAATATGAACTTAAAAGCTTTGTGATAATTTTTTTTGCATAGTTCTTTGAGGATAGAAAGAGGAGGAGAAAATCTTCAAATGTGCATATGGAGATCGTTTTTTTAGTTCTTTCAATTTTGACTTTTTGTGATTTTGAAAAAAAAAAGAATGGAGAAGAAAATGGGGTTGTGATTATAGGGTTTTCAAAGTTTTTACATGGGTTAAAGTTTCTTGTCATTTGAGTTCATTTTTTGGCTAGAAGAAGCTACATGGGAAAGACCTTTTGATTTTTATGATTGTAGAGTTTGAAGTTTGAGTTTTAAGGTTGGGATTGATGAAATGTTCAAACAAAATGTGTATTTGAAATTTTAGGATGAATTAAAACAAAGGGGAGGGCAATTATGGTATGCGGAGTAAGTAGGATTTGTAGATATCATAGTGGTGTTGTTGTTTTGGTGGAGTTTGTTGTGGTTGTTTAAGAGATTGAAGTTTTTTTGGCCATGTCAACAATTGGATAATAAACAATGGTGAAAAAGGATCCATGGTGGTAGCCTCTTAACATTTAATTCAAGAGGGTTTTAAAAGGAGCCCAAAAACTAAACAATGTTTAACATAAATCAAGTCCATGAAGAAAAGTAGGGTTTAAACCTTTATGGGTTTCCTATAAAACATCTTTAGTAAACATGGAATCTTGCAAAAGAGCAATTTCATTTGCTTGCATTTTGGCATTGTGAATATCACTTTTTTAGGGAAGGTCTATCATGTGGTCATATTAAGCATGGGTTTCATTTATGGGTATTTCAACATCAAATAGATGTGATTCAAGTTATTGGCACTATATTAAGTTTAAAAATAATTTACCATTCTTTTTGGTAGAAAGATCATTTTTAGTGTGAGTTTAGATTGTTAACTAACATGTGGCACTATCAACTAGCGTATAGTTTTCAATATCAAGTAATGTGTGGCACTATCAAGTAGTGTATGTGTTTATTAGCTAGTGTACATGGCATTATTGACCATTGTATAGTTTATTGTCAGATAATGTGTGTCATTGTTGGGAAATGTATGGGCTTATCAACCAATATATGACACTATTGGCCATTGTTGGCTTAAGTAATAGGTTGTCTTCAACTAATGTATAGTCAAATTAATAACCTTGTTTTTTGAGAAGTAATAGAGTAAGGACCTACGTGCTAACAAATGTCAAGAACTCTTTTATTGGGGTGAAATGAAAGTTTCATTCAGAAGCTAAAGTAGATGAAATAGGGTTGATGGAGTTGCTTCACACTTTAGGGTTTATGTAAGCTTCATTTGCAAACCATGAGTGGAAGGAATGGGGTCCACTTTCCACTTTTGAAGATTTGGGGTAGCTAGTTATGGATGGCTAAAGGCTTGGGGCAACATGGAGTTATGATAGAAGTGTTTTTGGGGTGGAGAAAGAGAGCACGAGAATGACCGGGATAGGCCTCAAACAAGAAGAAAGAACATGCATGGTTGTGAGAGCCTTGGAAGGCATTTGAAATGGTAGTTTGTTCATGAACCTCTTAAAAAAGCATTTTTTTGTGTTGAGGAAGCTTGGAACATGTACATTTAGGAGAATATTTTGAAGATGAATTTCGAAGGGGTGAAAGCTTTGGCACCTCATTTTTGAAACTTTTAAATTGTAAAGTTGAGTGAAAAGTTAGCTTGTAGAAGATTTAAGAACTTTGTTAGGTGTATTGAAACCTTGAATTGAACACTTGTTGAAACAATTTTAGTTTAGAGCTATTGGATTTATTTTGACAACAACATGCATGGGAAAAAATGTGAAAAATATAGAAAAAAGTGGAAATAAGCTTTGTATTCAATTTTTAAAATTGAAATAAAATAAAGGGGAAGGTGGTTATGGGTACACAATGGAAGTAGGACTTATAGATATCATGGTGGTGTTGTTTTGGTGAAGTTTCCTATGGTTGTTAAATTGTTCTTGAAAGTTGAAATTTTCAACTGGATCCACAATTGGAGACAACATATAATAGTTAAAATAAGGATTTATGGTGGCAACTTCTTTGTATCCAATCCAAAATGGTTAGAAAGAAGCATCCTTAAAATTAAAGGATCGGATTAAATCTATCCTTAACAAGTCCTTGACATTATTGCTGAATAGTATTGTTGGCAATGCAAGCTTGGAAGAGGTCATGGAAATAAACCACCAAAATATGATACAATGCTTTTAGTTGTAGTTGATTTTGTGGATGAATTGGACTATGTGAAAAATCTTCTATGCTCCTTTACATAAAAATATTTAATTTCTTTCATGCTAGAGAGAGAAGATGATTCCCTTCCTCTAGATGATGGGATTAGGGGTCTCTTTTCCCAATTTTTGTGATATTAAAAAAATTGTGATTTTTTCCCCAAAAATCTAGTTGAATTTAAAATAGAAAAAAGTTACAAAAATTTCCCAATTTGTGGTTGAAAAAGCAATAAAATTTGTTGGAGGAAAAAAAACATTAGATGGGATTGTAAATAAGAGCCTCTTCACCTTGTGGGTACTACAACCCATGTTTTGTGCTATGTTCAATGCAAAACGAAAGGGGGTGTCCATGAAAGTCAAGTCAAGTATGGTAGTAGTCAAATTCATGGAGTGAACAAAAAACATTATTTAGTGGTGTTTTGGAGTCATGCACTTAAATGCAGTGTCAAGGGAATCAATATGGTTGCAGAGGAAAAGCCAGCCATGGCTGGACTCTGGAGCTCCTCTCGTCCTCTGTACAACCACAGACAATTTAATCTAAGATCCCACTCTTCAGAGCAATCATGTTGCACTCATTTGCATTTGTCATGTAAACTTACTTACTTAACACACAGAATCTACCAGAAGCCCAAAACAAAAATTGTTTGCCACTGACAAGCTGAGGTGTGTGCTTTAGATCCCCACAAACATGAACATAATGTTGTTGTTCTTTAGGCACAGGGCTTCTGAACAAGGTATGTATAAAAAACTAGGGCAATCACATGAGACAAGTCAGTTTTCTCATCATTTGGGTCCAGACTGCCAAAAACCCACACCAGCATCATTAGTAACCTTTACCATGTGTGTTTCCCAAAAGAATTTAAAGAGAATCACAACAAACCAACTTGTTGTTCTGACACTCCAAATTGTAGTTTAGATAGACAACACACCCCAAGACATTTCCTATTGTATTTGGGGTTCACCTTATATCCATGAATATCTCCTACTTGTAGGTATAAGATCACTCCCACTCCTAAGGAGTAGGTGTAAGAACCGTCTACTTCATATACCTCACAATCTACTAATGTTTGGGTTCATAATCATCTTCGCCGTGTGCTCTTATAATGGGTAAAGCCCATTGATGGAGGACATTTGCAAAATCAGGGGCCTTGGATGAGGCGGTGCAATTCATCCTAGGCACCTTCTTTTGGGAATGCCCCTTACCCTAGGGATTTACCCTACACATAAGTCTTTGGATCCTTATTGATTTGCATGTGTTTTGAAGTGTCGTATTGCCTAATTGTCTGGACATGGCATAAGGCTTGCTTGGCCAATGACACTTATGCACAATGGAAAGTGTTCCTTGTGCGCATGCACACACACACACACACACACACACATTTAAGGCTGTGTGTGTACCATTATATTATACCATTATATTATATCCTCTACGTGGTTTCATGCACCCAAGATATCTTGACTCAAGACTTTCAAATTTCCACAAGTGCCATGTGCTTCTCAACTTTCAATCTTTTTACCAATTTATGGATGCATTGTTCATGAATTGTAATGGTGGAGCCCCATAGCATATTTTTTGTATGTGGTGGGGTGGAGACATGAAGTTAAATGATGCCCTAATCTCATGCCCTTGACAAGCTTACATTCGTACTAAAACAACATCAGGTGGGTGGGTTTTAATCAAAATAAGTACATCAAGAGGTGTTTCATGCATTTAGAAACTTGAATATTGTTAAATATGTATATTATTTGTTGGTCCTATTATGTCCTGCTCTCGGGGTGTATATTGTTTGTTTCTATTAATTAGTAAGGGGGTGCACTCAAAAGAAAATTATTTTATTTTTGAAGGAGCCACTTCTAATTAGCCCATCATCAAGTAAGTACTTTTGAAACATTGGAGAGCAACCCCCCTTAGAGACACTATGATAGTGAACATGAAAAGGGGTCAAAGTAAAGAGAATCGGGATTTTACTGCTTTGTTGATGTGGTATGTTCTAATTCTCACATTTGCCATTGGTGCAATTATGTTACGCCTTGTTAATATTGTTCATAAATATGTTCTAAGATTGATGAAATCGTATACACATTTCAAGCACTTTAAAACCATGTAGTTTGTAATTTAAATATACTTTGATTTATGATTGTTTGACATATGTTAACACTTTAACCCACAATCAAGGAGTGTACACATGTAGTGTTGTTATATTGACAATTGGCCATAGATTTGTGCCATGATTCAAGATGGAAGACTTTGAAACCAAAATTTTCAATGTAGTTGAGTAAAGCACACATCCATATTAGATATTGAGTGTAACATATTTGTAAAGAGTGTATGATATATCATAAATGTTATTTATTAGCCTTCAAATTTTAAATGCAAAGATTCTTTTGCTCAGGCCAAGTGTTAGGCCCACTTTGCAATAGGAGCCAAGGCCATGGTTCAACTCATATCAAGCATTCTATTAGTGCAAAAGTTGAAATCAGCCCTAAGGGCTTTACACCTTGAGTCAAGGCTGAAATTGAAAAAATGTTTTCAATCTCTTGCAAGTTACTAATAAATGCTGAACTTTATGGCCCTGTATTGGCCCCAAGGCTAAAAAAGGATACCAACAAATTTGGGAAGCCAATCTGCAACCCTCATGGCCAAACAACAAGCCAAAAATGCTCAAAGTTGGCCCCAAGTTTTTTCAGTCCTGACTCCTAGTCTAAAGTGGGCCTTAGAAAGATCCTTCACTTGGAAAGGCAGGATTGACAGCAGCCCTTCACAGAGGGCTAGAGTCAAGGGCAACCCCACCCTTCAAATTTAAGATCGGCATTGTAGGCTTGAGAATTGTGAGGTCTCTTTTACACTTTTTCAAAGGGTTCATAAAAAAAAAGGAATTCAAACCAATTTTACACCAAGATGAGGACCCTATTGGATATTGTTTGGGTTGTGGGTCCAAGTGGTAGGGGTCTATCCATGAGCTTAAAGCACTTGCTTGAGCATTAGGAGAAGCTTTTTATGTTTAGGCTTATCATACGATTTGCCTCATGCTTTATAATGTGTAATGCCCTTGGGCAAGGGACATTCCCAAAGTGTGAGGCTAGACTCTTGACTACCATCTCATCTTAGGCCCCTTGTACTCTACCCTTAACAATTGTTGTAGGTTCATGCAAAATATTGTGTCATTCAATCTTACCCATGTTTTACCCTTATATTCATGTTATGTTTAGCTGGAAACACACTTGCCATAAGATTGATATTTCAAATAAAACATACATGTACCAATGTTGGGTGGTTATCACATTTTTGATGTGTAGTGGTTCCATTTTTAGAACAGGTATTGAGAATTGGGTTGGATTTTTTTAATTTATTTATTTTACTTAAGATATATGGCAAGAATATCAAATATAAAAAAATTTAAGACCAATTTTCAAATTTTCAAATATTTTGTAAAATAACATTTGTCAAATATTCAAGGTGATTGTCACATCCTGGATAACAAAATCCATGTAAAAGGGGATGAAATTAAATTTCCACAAGTTCACCTTGTTCAAATTCACTTCATATTTTTAAAACTCTTCTTTGAAAGAAACATAAGCTTGAATCAACTTTATCAATGATAAAGGACAAGACAAAAATATAACTTTGAAAAAATTATATGGACTTGACAAATAAGGAATTTGTCAATGAACAAGAACTAAATGTCTTTATGTTTGAAAATGATGCAAATTAGGTATGAGATGGATTAGGAATACAAAGGACACAATTTGTATTGAAGGTTGACCCTTTGTGATTTTTATTTATATTATTCAATAGAACATTCTAGAAGTTCTTCAATTTTTAGAATTTTTTGTCCATTAAACCTTTTATAAACTTTCACTGATCACGTTTTTAAGAATTTTCCACTAATTACATTTTTTAGAAACTTCTACAAACCACAAATGCATTAACTAAACTTTTTACAAATTTTTATTAATTATTTTTCTAGCTACTTTTATTAACAAAGTCTCGCAAAAAAAAAAAAATGTTCATAAAAAAAATAATGCATATTCCTCAAAGATTTTTTAAGAAACTTTTAAGGATATATATTTTTAATTATTTAATTATTTTCCTTTATGCTTAATGTTTGTGACATTACCCTTTTTCTTAGCAACACATTTTGCAAGGAATGATGAACATGAATCATAGTCAGAGAAAATTAAAAAAATGTCTTGTATAGTTTCTATGACACAAAATAGTTGTTCTTCTTGGGATAAAATATTGAATGACCTTCACAACCAATGATAATGATCAACGTCTTTTACCAAAAACCAAATGAAGAGGGTTGCATCTTTATTCATAAAATGTTTTTCAAATTTATGATTTTTGGACAACTTTCATGGGAAGGTTTGACTTGGAAGACAATTACTAAACAACATCTATAATGGATCTTTGATGCCTTTGTGGTTCAAATGATTTTTTATTTGAAAATCATCAGCATGAATCCCTAAATGAGATAATAGAAATGTTTCAGTTAGGAGATCTACAAGCGAAAGTTCTTGTTTTTTACATGATGTGATTTCAATCTCTTAGTTTTCCATGATTTCACATGAATGATTACAAGATACACAAGAAAGGATTTCCTATCATTTATATAGTATTTAATTTTTTTAATTTTTAAAAATAAAATTTCCCCATGTCTACGGGAAAATTGAGTATTAAAAAATTGACATAAATTATGAGGTTCTAAAACCTTAGAAAATGTGATGACAAGATTCTTTGGCAACATTTGGAATTGTCATCGAACTAAGTTTGGATGGATGTTGTTGAGGAAGTGTTCAAACCATTTGCAATGCATTATTTAAGTTTTAAAATTGGTCCCCACATACATTTACTAATGTCATATTCATGCAAATGGATTTAGTATTCCAAACATCTACAAGAAATACATGAAGCTACAATTTTTTTGACCTCAAATAAATTTTCAACATCAATTTCATGTAATGGAGGTGGTCAAATACGTCTCCCAAAAATCATAGGTTCATGAAAAGGTTCAAAAACTAAAACATAAAATATTGAATGATTATCAATAATCCAAATGCAATTGTATTTATTTGGTCAATGACAAGAAATGGCATGAGTTGTTGGTAATAAACAAAACCATCACAAGTGAAAGCAATGCAAATTTCTTTCTTTGACAACCATGTAAACAACACTTGTCATGGTAGATGGAAAGGTCATGATGTGTTTGAAGGACATGTATTGTGTTGGCCTTGGTGAAACATAGTAAAAATCTTTGTAATAAATTAAGCCTTTAGATTCATCTAAGTCACAAATGTTATCATTTTTGTTATAAAAGTGTTGTTTCAAATCCTTTACAAAAGAAGCTTCTTGAAAGTTATCCAATATTTGTTCAATTAATTTCATGTCAATAAGGTTTTTATTTTCAATTGATATAAGGCATAATCATTTTGATTTTAAAAGGATGGACCTTTATTGATCAAAAACATCTCCTTGTTTCGAAAAAGATAGGAATGATGTGATAATGCATTTGTCTTCCCTTGTTTATGGAGGTCATTTTCATTTTATTCCAAATTGTGTGCAAAACAATGTAAGGTGGAATTTATTAAAATATGTATATATATATATATATATATATATTTTTTTTTTATTCCAATATAAATAAGGTGTCTATAATTTGTTAAGAGAATATACATAAAATATTCTAACATATACCTAAAATATGCCATTATTTCATAGCAAATAAAAAATTCCTTTTTATTTCAGGTGCTTCTTGAAATATACAAAGTGACCTCCCTAAGTTCCCTTGTTTGGTTATTGGACGATAAGCAATTATGAAGTTAAAATAGTTACGAAACATGTTCCATTTTGCTTGGCAATAATTGAGTACTTGAACATTCACAAAATATTCGTGAACATTCATGAAGGTTCTTGTGGTCAATATAAATTATGAGTATATGTTGAATTCTTTTAATCAAATGTCACCTTTCCTTGAACACATCAATGATAGTTAAAAGTTTGTTTGTCATGAATTTCATAATTTATTTCAGTAGTTCAAAAAATTCTTGAATGGAATCCGATAAGGTACAATTGTCCATTATTCCCACATTGATATATTAACATGATAATAATATAAAAATAATCTAAAACATTCGTTTAAAGAAAAAATGATTTGATGAGTTTGTGTGAATCAAAATGGGAATCGAATTAACCCATCCTTGAATGGTGTACCACTAAAAACCACTTCATAAAAAACCAAGGAAAGGTGAACCTAGTGTAATTTAATTATTTATAATTGTCATTTTTATTATTGACTTGCACTGCATGGGCTTTGTGTTCCTCACCTGTGTGCATTATGGGAGAATTGTAAACATCTACATAAGCTACACAAGTAAGAAATTTGTGTTTTGAAATGTTTTTGACATGTGTTCCTAAAATGCTTGACCCCTTATCATTAAGTGTCAAATTACACCATTGTGAACTTTTTTTTTTTTTGGTTTATCAATTATAATAATTAGGGTACGACCTTGATTGTTGAATGAAAAAAAATGGGAATTATTACAAATTTGTAGACATGTATGTAGTCCTTTCAAACATTCTAATCGTAGCCTTTAAAAATTGCTCAAAAAAATTGTGACAACTTTAATCCACTATTTAATATCTATTATTTAGTGGATTAAAGAAAGACAATACAAAGGACTATCTCAAACCCTCCTAGAAACTACAAGCATTAAAAGACGTAAATAAACATGTTCGTTTTGTGCTTTTGAACAAAGGAACCCCAAATGTTACTTTCTTGAAACTTTTTCTTTGACCACTCATTTGGAATATATATAAATATTTTTGCTAAATCCAACTAAAGTTTCAAAGTTTACATGACTTAGAGGAAAATACAAATTCAAGTGGGATGAAGATGCTACGAAAGCTTTCAAATTGTTAAAGAATGTTTTCACCACAACTAGGTAAACACATCCTTGGGTGATAGCACTAAGAATGTTAGATTGCAAAAATTTTAGATCCATCCAAACTTCAAGAAAACATAGGATTCATTTATTGGTCAAGTGAATGACAATTTTTCTTCTAATAAACCTTGGCACTTTTCAAGTTGATTTTTATGAATACTTTTTATTTGACAAAGTTGTTCAAAAAGTCTTAAAGTCAATGACAAGGGACAACAATTCTTTGTGGTGACTTTCTTAAGGTTATGATAATCCATACACATGCGGAAATACCCATATTTCTTCTTCACAAATAGTATTGGTGTGCATGTAGATGATTTTGAATATTGTATGAAGTTTTTGAAAAGACTTTCATCAATGTAATTTCGTAGTTTAGCCCACTAATTTTTGAAAGAGCTTGTACCTGGGTCTAAATGGTCATCGCATTCCTTATACTTCAATTGCAAAGTCATATGGTTAGTGTTGTGACAATATGTTGACATTTTTTTTCAAATACATTTTTGAAATTTTGATATTGTGATGAAAATTTGTTTGCACATTTGTTTTCAAAACTTTTAATTGGGTAGTATAAACTATAAAAGGTGCAATCCTTGTTGCTTGCAAAAAAACAATTATTCCAATGAATACTGATTCAACATATTTTCGCCTTGGGTGATAATTAATCTTGGAGTATGTTTTCCAAGTTAGCTAATTGATATTTGGGTTATGGATCTTGAAGTAGAAAAATCCCAAGATTATTAGATTTTAAGACAACTTGATGATGTTGAACATAATGTTTGAATAAATTCATTCAAACGTGCCTCTAAAAGTTGGGTCTCATGAATCAAATTTGTCAAAGGAAAGGTACGTCCATTGATTATTTTGCAAGGTGCTAGGTTTGCCTTCCATAACAATTTAAAATCTTTTTTTTTAGTAAAATCTTTAGCAATGAAACATATCATTGGACCATTATGTATTGATGTTTTTACATGTTGATATGTATTTTTATGTTTGACCTTGTGCCATGTTTCATAGTCCCTATAAAGATACATATCAACACTAAACATATTCTCAAGGATCTTTTTAGAATTTTCTTTTATTTAATGTTTGTGGCAATGAAATGCCACCCACCCTAGGATCATTAAACCAATTTTTGCTAACAAATATTAAGTTATTTAAATTATTTTATTGTTGTTGACATTTCTTCCAATCCATAAGTATCCCAATCAAGGAACAAATATTTTTAGTTTCAATTTGGTATTCTACAATGTCAAGTAATTATAATTGGGAAAAAGGATTCATGTCTTCCCCATCACTCCAAAAGACATTTAATGTCCTTTGTATCCATTTGGTACCTTTTCCACATATGCAATTCCTTATTCACCAATTTCTTACTTGACCAATTAATCTCAGTAGTTGTCTAAAAAACTATAAAACTAGAATTTTCATCATTTAATTGATCTACCAAATATGTAGATTTTGCCATAGGGTGTAGTACATGGTGGCATTTCAAAAGCCTTAGAAACAAAGGTCATTTATTTTCCACAATAAAAAAACCTTAATTGCAACTAATAAAAGAAAAAACCATTTGAAAACTTGTAAATCTTGGGTTTAACATTAGATATTTAAAAATGTGTTATGAGTTTTATTTTCTTCATACTTCTTTATGAATGATAGAAAACCATCCAAAATCACAGAAATTTATTTTTTAATGTTAGATGGAAGGAATGACAACTTGAAAGTCACATCATAATCACCCTCCATCATATTATCCATAGAAGATGCAATTCTTTTTTTTTCCCCTAAGTTTTAATGTCACGGTTATTGTTACATGCAAGGCATTAGAAAGTAACCAATGCCCACATGATTGGTTTAGCACACAAGCACTCACAACTAGAAAAAAAAAAACAACAATGATTTAAAATATGTGCCAAGTTAAAGGTGGAGGAACATGGCCAATAACCTTTGTTGCCTCAAATTGCAATGTTTTTTGAAGAAATATGATCTTACTTACAAACATGTCTAGAAACAATTTAATTAGCAAAATAGTAATGTTTGATTTTCCATGGAAACAACAGAAAAACAAAAAACCAAATAATGTATGAAAATGAAATTAAGCTAGTTTTCACTAGAATGTTTGATTTCCTAATTAGCCCCAAACTAGTTTCAATGCAAGGCTTGTTCCATTCTTATCGATTTATACTATATTTCTTTGGCCAAGTGATGCATATTTGTAAATCTACATGTTTAGTTTTACAAAAATAAAATAAAACATATTTGAAGCCCTTACAAACTATATCATTAATGGTGTCATATTAGTAGGCCTTGAAGAAAACATGCCCAAAACATGTCCCTTGAAAGCTCTTGTGCAAGCCTAGAACTCACATTTCACAACAAACTTGAAAACACTTGTTTTGTTTAAATTGGAACCTTCATTTTTAACATTTGTTGTAATCTTATTCCTCAAACCATATGCATCCACAAAATCAATGAAGCCAATGCATGTCCTATGGTTTCAATAGCCTCAAATAAGCCAAGAGTTACAATGTGCCCCAAAAAACTTATATCAATCTCAAAGATATATGAGCACCCTTGGACATTTAGAAATCAAAACTAGTAGTAGGAGAATGATATTCTTTAAGGAGAAACAAGACATATATGTTTATTTTGTCTTTTCCACCAAGCCATGCATAACATTGTGTGAAAAAAACTTTCATGAAAGGACTTGAAAATGTAATAATTCAAACTTCTACTTAGTTTTATTTTCATTTTAAAAAAATGGTGCTCATTTCAATTTGTAAATGTGGATTTTATTTTTATTTTTTTTCATTTCAAATATGTTTCATTCATCAATATTTTACATCTTTTATTTTACATTATTCTATTTTCAATTTTATTTTACCCTTCCATTTTTCACAAGAATGTTCAACAAGGTGAAGGGTAGAGAAATTCAAGCAAACAAAAAGTTTTATAAGTTTTTTAAAATGTAATTTGTTACTATTATGGATGCTTAAAGAACAAGATGCAAATGTTTACAAGTAGTTGTAAACAAAAAAAATATTTAATTCATTTCTCATTTTTTTTCTTCATCATCAGGAAAGACTGATGTGCAATGTAATGTTTTAATACAAAACTATTTTGTTACTAATCCCACACAACAAAACATAAAAAAAAATTAAATATTGAAACAATATTAGGAACCATAAAAAAATTTCAACACCAAAATAATTTTACACATGAAACAAAAAAAGAGGTCATAATTATTAAAAAAACTAAAAAAAAAAAGAAAAGAAAAAAACAAAGCTTGGAGAAATGGAAAATAAATAAACATTTATTTTTGAAAAGTAAAATTTCCAAGAAAACTTTTCTTTTGACCTATAAAATGTGAACATGGGGTCTAATACAAGCTACAAGCATGAAGAGTAAGAACACAATGAGACAATGTAAAAGAAGAACACGTAATAGGAACAACCTTAGAAAGTATGGAACAACAATATTACGAGAGAACATGTATTTGAAAAAAATAATGATGTGAAAGAAGAACATAACAACAACAATGCTAAGGATAACACATACACAATAGTAATGTGAAGGAAAAACATAATAAAAACATCATGAAAAGAAAAACACAATAATGGTAACATAAAAAAATAACACAAAACATCAACATGAAGGAAAACATGAATTCAATGTTACAAAAAAACAAGAATAGTGCAAAGGAAAAACATAACAACAATGCAATAAAAAAACACAAATTTAATAGTTGTATGAAGAAAAAAACATGAAGCTAACAATAGTGTGAGGAAAAACATAGACTTAGTAGTAGCATTGAAAAAGAACAAAAACACAACAAAATGTGAAGGAAGGACATAGCAAAATGCAAAGGAAAAAGGAAAACACACAACAAAAATAATTTTAAAATAATGTGAAAGAAGGGAAGAACATTAGCTTGAGCCATTTATACTTTTGGACTAGATGCATGGAGGCTAAAAACACAACATTTAGGGTTTGAAGGTTTAGTTATTTCAAATTTTTAACATTTCTTTTCAAACCTAACTAGTTATTTTCAAAAATGCCCTTACCATTTATTTGATATCTAGATCCAAGTAGGAAATTGAGTTCATGCCTGGATTTTAAATATTTGAAATCCAAACATTACATGGCTAGATTTCACAACTTTGAAATTTGGCAAATAGGATATCACCCCAACTATCATAATTTGTGATATTTGGCCTAATATTTGGGCTTGATATTTGGATTTTCTAAAAATCCACCCAACATTGATATATACCCATTTATTATGAGAGTGTTTTTTTTTTAAAATTCATATATACTTGTTACCTTGAGGAATTTTTAAAATTTAAAATTTAAAATTACCATTACCCTAAGCTAATGCAAAATCATTATGCCATTCAAAGACTTGTAATTCCAACCACCAAGAACAAAAAATAATGTGATCTCATATTTGCCATTGAATTTGTCTTCTTCTCATTTTAGAATTTGAAATTTTCTTAAAGGTTCAAATACCCATTACACAACTAATAAAACACTCAAAGAAGTTTTTTTGTGTATTTGGAAGGCATGTCATATCTTTGAACATCCCTTTTAACAAAGTGTAGGGATATTACATTTATTCTTTAAGAATGGAAGGGATCTTATGCCTACTACCTATTAGTATGCATAATATCCCTCCCACTTTTTAAGGTTAAGTGTAAAAACCTTCCCCCTCCAAATCTTCCTCAGTTCTATTGGAGGCCATTGAGGTGAACAGTTTGGGTTCACTCCATTTCCAAGCACACTTGAGGTTGTTTCATGAACTTCATCCTTCGATTGCGACAATGTGTTTTCCTTTCTTCAAATAACTTGTAACAAGGGGAGCAAATCAATTTTAGGAGACTATTTCAAAGAGATGACACCACCATGTTTTTTTTAACATCATTTCTGACATGTGTTTCATTTGCATTGGGCATGCTTGAAGTCTTGTGCAACGCTTGGCATAGGGGCTTGGCTATCTGTTTGCCTTGTCATCTCATGATTTCGTTTGCCCTTAGATGTGGACTAGGTTAAGCTTCCCCCATCCTTTGGATTTTAGTTTGACACATTGCATTTGTGGCCAACCATTAAACCCGTGGGGATCCACCTCCTTCATTGGACCCATAGTGGGGAGAAGATTGCATCCCATGATATCATTTAAAATACTTTTGCGTCCATTGCAAGAGATGCAAGGTTTCATGTTTTGAGGAACAAATTCGCATTCTTTTGTTGCCTTTTTTTTAGTCTTTTTGTTGACGAGTTAACATTGTTTTGTTGGTTGATGACATTCACACATTAACCAATGTCGTTATTGTCGACCCCATTCGGGCATACTTGGTATCACATGCGACTTTTTCTCATGGTAGTGTTAATGGCATCTCATGTGAAGGAAGGATTTTATCATGACCATTACTCAATACATGTGTTTTTTCTTCATGCCATGAAAGTTTTTGGATGTTTTCATGAGTAATCCGACAACTTCATCGATTTGCTAACATGACGTGGATAGCAAAGAGCACCGGGGGCCCTCCCTTATTGATGTTGCATTCCTTCTATAAATAGAGAGTGTTGATGCCTTTACAAAGAGCACATGCCACCTCCATTTCAAGGTGGGTTGTTATTGCAAGGGAGGGTTCTTCTAGGCTTGGAGTTTTATGGGGTTTATCTCCCTTTTTTTAAGTTATACACTCCAAGCGAACTGGTGGAGGTTTCAGTAATTAACAGTTCCCTTTCCTCCTTGTGGCCTGCCTCTTTTGGGCTGTTTGCTTGCCTGGACTTCGGTCCTTGCCCTTGTTTACATTCATGATAACCTTCACTTGGGTAAAGGCCAGGGGTGGCAGACATTCTCAAAATGGAAGGCTTGAGTTGGCTATTACTTCATCCAAAGCCTGTTATTTTGGGAATGCCCTCACCCTAGGACTTTACCATACAGGTTGGGGCCCTTCTTCAAGGGCTAGCACATGATGTGCATGAGGAAAACTGAAATCCTTTGTTGGGGGGGGGGGGGGGGATTTGTTTTAAAAAAGGCGGAAATTTTTTTTTTGAGGAAAAAGAGGCCCGTTTGGGACCCTGTGGAAAAACACCGCCCAAACGC